>Ga0078972_1000190_pt1 | contig 256877 bp, 227 predicted proteins | sample YelNatPaOPGAMG01_FD_67568 | JGI IMG/M metagenome (GOLD analysis project Ga0078972, IMG submission 67568) | Hot spring thermophilic microbial communities from Obsidian Pool, Yellowstone National Park, USA - OP-RAMG-01 (SPADES assembly) (version 2) | ecosystem: Environmental > Aquatic > Thermal... | reverse complement strand
TCGCTCGGAAGAAATTTTGAGATAGAAAAGAGGAATTTGGAGGTTTTTTGTGGTATTATGAAGTGGTTCTCGCGAGGTGGCTCGGAAATGCTCAATTTTGAGCGTGGGCGCTGAGCGTGGAAATGGGGTAGAGTCAGAAAAGAACCAATTTCCGAAAGGGAATTACGACCTGTAATAGGCTGGTTGATACCGTGGTCTCTGTCAATCCCGTTCGTTGCAAAACCACTTTGAGGTTCCGACCTATTCAACGTTATAATGTACACGTGGTCTCTGTGCCACAATACAGTGTTTTGCGTTGGGTGGGGTGCGGAATGAAAAAGTATCTTATACTAACCGTAGGCGGTTCCTGTGAGCCTTTGGTTACAAGTATAAATCAGTTTAAGCCTGATTATACAGTGTTTGTATGCTCTCAGCGTTCAAAAGAAATGATTGATGGGACAGGGAATGTTTGCATTAGTTCTGCCGCCAAGAAGACTGGATTATCATCTCCTGATTTGCCAAATATACCTGCTCAAACTGGACTAGCTAAAGGTACCTATAAAACCGTCGTCTTGAAAGATGGCCAAGAAGACGATCTCGATGCCTGCTATAAAACTATTTTCGATTACATGGCAGACATTCGCGCCAAAGATAAAGATGCAATAATAGCTGCAGACTATACCGGCGGAACTAAAGCAATGACCGCAGCGATTGTACTGGCAGCGTTGACGGTAGAGAATGTTGAGCTGAAACTTGTAACAGGACAGAGAAATGATCTAACACAGGTTGTAAGCGGCACAGAAGTTTTGACCAGCGTTCGCAGACAGCACATAGATTTCAACCGCATAAAATCAGAGTGCAACAAGATGCTGGAGAAATACGAATATGCAGGTGCGGAAGACATTCTTGAGAATTTTTTGGCAAATACGACTCTAGATATTTCGCTTGAAAGTAAGGTTAAGGACTGGATTAGTATCTGCAGAGGCTTTGATGCTTGGGATCGTTTCGACCACAATAAAGCAAAACAACTGCTCGCTGGCAAGATAGACGAGAAATATCTTCATTTCTTAGGGTGTATTGTAAGCGGAACCAATAAAAAAGCTTGGGAGACTAAGTCAGGCTATCTTCTTGTGAACGATCTAATGGCAAACGCTTGTCGTCGCGCGGCACAGGGACGCTACGATGATGCCATAGGACGCCATTATCGCGCAGCCGAGTTGGTTATCCAGACATTTTTGTTTAACAAACACAATATCGACACTTCGAAAGTTCCAAAAGATAAACTGCCCAAAGAGCTAAGTCACAAAGTCAATTCAGATGGCATTGCCAAATTAGGACTGTGCGATGCATGGCAGCTTGCTGCTTATTTGGATGCTGATCTTGCAGAATGGTTCAAAGATTGGAAAGAACCACTTATTGCTGCGGTACAGTTGCGTAATCAGAGTTTGTTTGCGCATGGCACTACGCCGATTACCGAAGATGGCTATAATAAAGATGTCAGAGATGGGCTAGCGGCGTTTGTTAATGCGGCGATGGATTATCTGAAAAACCGTGGTTTTTTGGGCGAGATTATCGAACTGCCAGAGTTTCCAACTTGCCTGCCAGATTGAATATATAATAATCAATCCTACGTCTTATATATCTATCTCTGCATCAATTCGGCACAAATCTAGTTTGACGATGTGCCGTACGTGTGGTATTATTTTGTAGGCAGTTATGCGCTTGTAGCTCAGGGGATAGAGCGAAAGGTTGCGGACCTTTAGGCCGGGGGTTCGAATCCCTCCAAGCGCGCCAATTGCCCTCGTAGCTCACCGGATAGAGCGCCTCCGTCCTAAGGAGGGCGTAGGGGGTTCGATTCCCTCCGAGGGCGCCATAATTACGACGGCGAGGGGGGATCCCTTGCCGTCGCTTTGCCTTTATTGCCTGTTTTTTGTGATGGAGAGGTGGCTGAGTGGTCTAAGGCGGCGGTCTCGAAAACCGTTGTGGCGCTTGCGTCACCGTGGGTTCGAATCCCACCCTCTCCGCCACATTGTCACTGCCAAACCACTTTAATCGTCTAACATTATAGAGTGCCGGAGTATTTGTCCAGCTTGTGATAGAATCTACGTAATGATATTCACCGTATAAATCCCGGCGGATTTGGTCGCTGGATATGGAGCAAAACTATGAAAGCACGGCTCTTACCTGCATTAGTCACTTTCGCAGTATTAATCTGTTCGGCTGATCTGTGGGCTGATAAACCCATCGCGAGAGCAGTTTCGCTTAAAACTTTAGACTATATAGTAAAAACGGATGCATCCGACTTCGCGCTTCGACTGTGTGGTATCACTCGAATAAATGGTTTTATCATAGACAGCAAAAACAAAGACCTAATAATTTTTGGCGAAGCTGACACATCTGCCAACCATCTTTATCTCGACGATTTAGTGACCGCGCTTAGAAATGTGAAGCCAGCCTCAGGCGGCCGCCAAATAGTCAAGCCACCTATATGTTCTATAGACCCAGACCCTGAAGTGCTTCGCCAGCTTTTGGATATTGACTCTCGCATGAAAAAAACGGCTGATCCAGAGGCTAAGAGAAAGCTCAGCGATGAATATATTGCAGTAGGCAGAAAACCTCAGTTAGTTCGTATAGAAGGCGTGCCTATTGACACACACTTTGCCGATGTTATGGTGAAAGCCGATTATGAGATGAAATCCATCGCAGACGGCTCATCCGATCTTAAGCTTGGTGGGTTTAAGAGCCTGATGGATATCCGAGTCGAAAAAGCCGAGGTTTCACTGAAACGCGGCGATCCATTGCCAAACTCAACTCGAACAGTAAACAGATTTTGGTTTGTGCCGGCTAAATATACATACTCGAGCAGCGGCGGCGTGGTTATGCTTCAAGATTGCAGAGTAGAGTTGCTCACCGAAGAACAGTTTCTGAGCGCCAGCGGGTTGCTGACAAGCTCAGGCAGACCAGACCCTCTTGCGAAACAGTTCGCCGAAAGTTTCTCCGCAAACTACGACAGAATAGCCGAAATAAAGCCGATATATCGAGATCTTCGTGAGCTTTACAGGTTGGTTGGATTGGCGAAGTTGCTAAAAGACTCAGATGCTTTTCAATCGTCTGGTGCCAATCTAGATTACCTCCTAAGCAAGCATCGCGTTCAGATGGTGCCTGTAAGTCGAAACCTGCCTGGAATTGCCAGCGTGCGAGAGATAACTGCTTCGATAGAAAACCCCGAAGAAACCATAAAGCGCTATCTTTGGCTCTCGAGTATCGGTGGAGTTAATATGGATGTTCGACCAACAAAGGTTCCAATTGCAGCCATTTCCCAGCAGAGCGAATCAGGCAAAAACCGTCTTTCTGCCGTAAAATCGGCGGTGCTTGGCGCGCGGAAATCTGCCAAAACTCTTTACTGGGATTTCAAGATGCCGGATTAGCACTAACGTTGTTACAATCTCCGCAGCAGACTAGGTTTTAAATCAGAGATTCTGAACAATTTTGTTCCGCTCGTCCACAACCACAACTTGCCTGGTTACTGGCTCATCCGTATAAGCAAAAGCAACGATTATTACCTTGTCTCCTACTGCGCATATTCTTGCAGCAGCTCCGTTTACGCATATCTCACCTGAGCCCGGCTCGCCGGGGATGGCGTATGTTTCAAATCGCTGTCCATTCGTTATGTTCCAGACGTGAACATACTCACCATCCAGTATCCCGCAGGCGTCCATAAGCTCCTTATCTATCGTTATGCTGCCTACGTAGTCTATGTCACAGCGAGTTACTGTCGCCCTATGTATCTTGCTTTTGCAAATCCTTAGAAGCTTCACTATCCCAATATGCCTCCGTCTGTTACAAGTATACCAGTCATCAGCCGCACATTCAAGACAAATCCACCATTGACTAGCCTTTTTTGCTAGTGTAACATGTGTTTGCTTATCTGCTCTAAGGGGTTGTACTTCTATGACAAGCCGCGAGATTGTAAAACGCAATATCACTTTTTCAGACCCGCCTAGAATAGCCATCAAGTTTGATGTGTTTGGTTTTAACGACTGCTACGACATCTGGCTTAAAGACTGCCGTGGGTATACTTTTGAAACCGGCGGCATTGATGAATGGGGATGCGTGTGGGAACGAAGCGAAGTTGATAATATGGGACGCATTACTCACTATCCACTGAACGATTGGAGTGAGTTTGCCAATTACCAATTCCCTGATCCACTAAATCCAGCAAAATACGTGCAGTTTGCGCAGGACTTGGCTGGGGCAGGGGAGAAGTTCGTGATGTTCTGTGGGGGACATGGTTTATTCGAGCGATTTCATCTGCTGCGCGGGTTTGAGAATGCGCTTTTGGATGTTTATGTTGAGCCTGAGAAGACACATGAGCTGCTTGATGGTCTGCTCGACTTTCATATGCGTGTTGTAAGCGAAGTACATCGCCTAGGCGGCGGACGGTTGGATGCTGTGGCAATAGCCGATGACTGGGGAACAGAGTCGGCTACGATGATCAGCCCTGAGAAATTCAGAGAGTTCTGGAAGCCTCGATATGCGAAGCTTTTTAAGCATATTCACGATCTTGGCATGCATACTTGGTTGCATTCATGCGGCAAAATCAATGATGTTGTGGACGATCTTATTGACGCTGGATTAGATGTAGTCAATTCTCAGCAGCCGCGTACTGTGGGAATAGATGAGTTTGGAAGAAGATTTGCCGGAAGAATATGCTTTGAGACAATAGTTGATACCCAGACTACTTATCCACATGGCACGCTGGACGAAATTAGAGCTGAAGCGCGAGAGCTGGTTCAGAAATGGAATACCCCACACGGCGGATTTATAGCAAGCGATTATAACGACGCAGCCGCTATTGGTACAACTATCGAAAGGCGTAGAGTGGCGTTTGAGACATTCGCCGAGCTTGCAGGCATAGACCCTTCGCTCTATCCAACACCGGACGAGTCTTGATTGCCGACAGTGGGTTGATTGAGTACATCAATCATGTGGATGCTGTTTAGGTCTTTGTCCAGCCTGTAGCGAATATGCCAACGCATGATTTTTGCGATTTCATCCAGCGTTTCAGTCGTTAGAGTCATCTGTCTGAGCGAAGCAGCGTCTGCCGACATTAATCTTTTGATTACTGCCGCCGTTTCAGCTTGGATTGATATTCCATCTCCAGGTGGCAGTCCGCATTTTTCGCATACATATCCTCCAAGAGATGGACTGAATATTATATCCAAGCTACCTGCATTTTCGCCGCACCTGACGCATCTTTCAATCTCAGGACGATAACCTGCCAAATCCACAGCCTGAAGCTCAAAATATCGTGCAACAAGCTCTGGTGATGTTCCAGACTCCATTATATAAAGCGCCGAAAGCAGCAGATCAAACATATCCGGGTTGGGCTGTCTTTCCTCCAAAAGGGCGCTGGTGAGTTCCAAAAGGTATGTTCCATGTGCTATTCTCGACGTATCAGATTTTATGCTCACAAAAGCCTGTTTGATATCAGATTGGGTTATTATGTCAAGGTTTCGCCCTACGGCTAAAAAATAGCGGCCATAGGTAAGCAGCTCCGTAGATGCGGCGAGCTTGCTTGTAGGTTTGCGTGAACCTTTGGCGATGGCGGAAAGCATGCCTTTCTCTTTGGTGAAAAGCGTTACCACTCTATCAGCTTCGCCTATGGCAGTTCGTTTCAGCACTATCCCATCAGTGCGGTAGGTCCTATATCTATCCATGCTGGCTATGATACTTCTGATACTACGGTGATACTACGGTATGGTAGCACGTTTCAGCTCTTGTGTGAATGTAGCAATTGTTGGAAGCAGATTATCCAAATCCTTATACTTTGCTATCAGATCTACGATCGCACTGCCTACAACTGCCGCATCAGCGTATGAGCATACATCGCGCACATGCTCAGGCTTCGATATACCAAACCCTACAGCTGCTGGTTTGTCCGTGAATTCCTTTACGCGCCGCACAAGTTCCGATACTTCGCCTGATATCTCATCCCGAGCACCGGTAACACCTGTTCGAGATACACAGTAGATAAATCCCTCTGCCAGTTTTGCTACCATTTTTATTCTGCTATCGGTGCTTGTTGGTGCAAGGAGAAAGACCGTGCATATCCCTTCAGTGTCCGCTGCTTTTTTCCAGTCAGAGGCTTCTTCCGGCGGCAAATCGGTGATTATAGCTCCATCAGCGCCTGATTCAACTGCCAACCTTGCAAACCTTTCAACTCCTATTCGCTGGACTGGGTTATAGTATGTCATAAGCACAATTGGCACATCCGAAGACTTTCTTACCTTCGAGACCAGCTCTAGCGACTTAATTGGGGTCATCCCCGCTCTAAGTGCTCTTTGAGAAGATGATTGTATGCTGGGACCGTCGGCGAGTGGATCTGAAAACGGTATTCCAACCTCTATAATATCTGCTCCTGATTTGGCGAGCTCGAGTAGTATATCAGCTGATATTTGCTCATTCGGATCGCCGGCTGTAATGAAAGTTATCAGCGCCCTCTCGCCTTTTTTTCGTAGTTCGGTAAATCGCTTCACGATACGGTTCAAATCTTTCCCTCCATATACTCAGCTACACTTTCGACATCTTTGTCGCCTCGTCCAGACAGACAGATGATTACCACATCGTCGCGTTTGAGTGTAGGGACAATTTTCTGTGCGTATGCTATTGCGTGTGACGGCTCTAACGCAGGGATTATACCCTCAGTCTCCGAGAGCAGTCTGAACGCATCCAGCGCCTCTTTGTCCGTAGCAGATGCATACTCAGCTCTACCTATGTCTTTTAGGAAGGCATGCTCCGGACCAACTCCTGGATAATCAAGCCCAGCCGAGATTGAGTGGGTATTGCTAACCTGCCCGTCTTCGTCTTGCAGCAGATAACTCTTGGCGCCGTGAAGCACACCCGGCGAACCGACGCTTATTGTTGCGCAGTGCGATTCTGTTTCGATCCCATATCCTGCCGCTTCTACTCCAATGAGCCGTACCGATGGATCATCAATGAATGCATAGAATATTCCCATAGCATTCGATCCACCTCCTACACAAGCGATGATACATGTCGGCAGTTTGCGCTCTTTTTCCAATACCTGCCTCCGAGCCTCACGCCCAATTACGCTTTGAAAATCACGAACGATCATTGGATATGGATGCGGTCCTACTACTGAGCCTATTATATAATGCGTATTGCGAACGTTTGTAACCCAATCACGTATCGCCTCGCTTGTTGCATCTTTAAGTGTACGCGTTCCGCTTGTAACTTTATTCACTTTTGCACCTAAAAGTTGCATTCTGAACACATTCAGCGCTTGCCTGTGCATATCTTCTTCGCCCATATAAACTTCGCATTCCATACCGAAAAGTGCGCAAGCAGTAGCCGTTGCTACACCATGCTGCCCAGCTCCTGTTTCAGCTATAATCCGCCTCTTGTTCATTCTGCGAGCCAGTAGTATCTGACCCATTACATTGTTCAGCTTATGTGCGCCTGTATGACAGAGATCTTCTCTTTTGAGATAGATTTTCGCGCCGCCGAGTTTTTCCGTTAGCCTTGCAGCATAGTAGAGAGGCGTAGGCCTTCCCACATAGTCTTTCAGATAATAGTTGAGTTCCTCTATGAAACTTTTATCTGATTTGGCTTTTTCATACTCGACTGTAAGCTCATCAAGAGCTGGTATAAGAGTTTCAGGCACATATCGCCCACCGTAGTCCCCAAAATGCCCAAGGCTATCCGGCACTTTCGTCTGCGAGTCTAACATTGTTAAATAATTCCTCCATTTTCTTATACTCTTTTATTCCTGGAGCCGACTCAACTCCCGAAGATACATCTACTGCGAAAGGTCTCACAGTGATTATTGCTTTGCAGATATTTCCCGGCACAAGTCCTCCTGCCAGAATTATCCTTCTGCAAGATTTGACCGCATCGCATGCTATGTTCCAATCAAAACTGATACCGCTTCCTCCTAGAAGATTTGGATGCCATGTGTCCAGCAGATATGCTGCTGCCGACGGATATTTTTCCATTTCGCTCAAGGATTCAGCCCCGGATACTCTTATTGCACGTATTACACGCTCTGCTCCAATTGACTTCGCAAACTCATCACTTTGCCCTCCGTGAAGTTGCGCGTAGTCTAGATGAACAGCCTCCATTATTTCTCGTACCGAAGAATCCTCAACAGTAAATACTCCAACCTTGGCTATGAACGGCGGTATCTCGGCTGCTATTTTTTTGGCTTGCTCTATGGATATGCACCTGGGGCTTCCTTCAGAAAACACAAACCCTATTGCGTCGGCGCCCAGCTCAACTGCAGCCGCAGCATCTTTGATTCTTGTGATTCCGCATATTTTGACTCTTGTTCTCATTCAGCCGTCAGCTCCTTAAGCGCAAGCCCCGGATCATCTGATCTCATGAGCGCTTCTCCTATTAGCACTGCATCCACTCCGGCTTCAGCTAACTTGTGAAGTTCTTCTTTTCCCGATATACCGCTCTCACTTACTAGAATTGTATTTGGTGGGACAGCCGGTGCAAGTTTCAAGGTTGTTTCTATATCAACCTCAAAAGTCTGCAAGTTTCGATTATTTATCCCGATAATACTCGCTCCGGATTCCACTGCTTTACAAAGTTCTTGTTCGTTGTGTACTTCCACCAAACTTGCCATTCCAAGTGATTCTGCCGCCAATCGAAACTTTCTTAATTTATTGGCATCAAGCACAGCCGCTATCAATAGTACAGCATCAGCTCCTGCAGCCCGCGATTCAAACACTTGGAACATATCAATGATAAAATCTTTTCTCAGGATCGGCAGCGAAACCGCTTCCCGACATGTCTTTAGATATTCCAAGTTCCCCTGAAAAAATTTCTCATCTGTCAGCACCGATATCGCCGATGCTCCTGCGTTTTCGTAGCTACGCGCAATCTTCACTGGTTCAAAATTATTCCTAATTATCCCTTTTGATGGAGAAGCCTTCTTGATCTCAGCTATCACCTTTGGCAGTCTGCCATCTGTGCGTTTGATTGCCTGAGCAAAATCTCTGTCAGTACGAGCTAATGCTGCTTCATCAATCTGTCCAACAGCTTTCTTTTTTCCCTCGATCTCGCGCCGTTTATAGTCTATGATTTCATCCAGTATCAACTTGCAGCACACTCCTGAGTGAATTTTCTAAGACTTTCTAACGTGCGCATAGCCGCACCAGAGTCTATGGATTCAGCCGCCAGTTCCATTGCTTCAGAGGTTGTATCAGCTCTGCCTGCCGCAAGCAGCGCAGCAGCAGCGTTTACTACAACTGCGTCTCGTCTTGCTCCGCGTTCGCCTTGCATAACCGCAAGCAGGATTTTGGCGTTATCTTCAGGCGTTTCTCCTCCTGCTATTTCGCTTGGGTTTGCTACTGGAACATTCATCTCCACAGGGTTTACCACCTTTGAGATAATCTCTCCCTTATACCACTCAACCATTATCGTGTCGCCTATTGTGGACACTTCATCAAGTCCATCAACCCCATGAACAACCATTGCCCTTTCTGCTCCCAATCTTGAAAGCACTTTGGCTACCAGTTTACAAAGATGAGGCGCAAACACTCCTATAAGCTGCCTATCTGCTCCAGCAGGATTAGTCATAGGTCCTAGTATATTGAACACTGTTCTGATCCCGATCTCTTTTCTAGGTCCAATTGCATGTTTCATTGCAGGATGCATCAATGGCGCAAACATAAAACCAATACCGCACTCATCAATACATCGTCCGACATCCTCCGGACTCAGTGCAATACGAACGCCCAGCGCTTCCAAAACATCCGCACTACCACATTTGCTCGATGCTGCCCTGTTTCCATGCTTTGCTACTGCTGCTCCGGCACCTGCCGCCACGAAGGCTGCCGCAGTTGATATGTTAAAAGTGTTCAGCTTATCTCCGCCGGTTCCGCACGTATCAATCAACGGACTGCGTGAGCATTTTACTTTGGCTGAGCGTTCTCTCATAGCACGAACGAAACCTGTAATCTCTTCAACTGTTTCGCCTTTCATTCTAAGTGCTGTGACTAATGCCGCTATCTGTGCCGGCGTTGCCATCCCGTCCATAATGGCTGCCATCGCCTGCTCGGCTTCTGATTCGCTTAGATGTTCCCCTTCTACAACCTTTTTGATTGCATCTATCATAAAGTTCATCCTTCCGACCGCTGCTGATTTGACGAATTGATGAAGTTCGCCAGAAGCTGCTTCCCGTGTTTTGTTAGAATTGATTCTGGATGAAATTGAACCCCTTCTATTGCATAACTCTTATGTCGTACGCCCATAATCTCTCTTTGATTAGTCTCGGCTGTTATCCGAAGACATTCAGGAATAGTTTCTCTGCGTATAATAAGAGAATGATATCTAGTTGCTTCGAATGGATTAGGCAATCCTCGAAACACTCCTTCACCGTCGTGATAAATAAGCGATGTTTTTCCGTGCATAAGTCTGTCGGCACGAACTATCTCGCCTCCAAACGCGTAACCTATGCACTGATGTCCAAGGCAGACTCCTAGAATTGGCACGCGTCCTGCGAAAGCCTGTATCAATTCGACTGATATGCCAGCTTCCTTCGGTGTACAAGGACCAGGCGAGATGACTATCTTATCCGGCGAGATTTCCTCTATTTTATCTAGAGTTACAGCATCGTTTCTGAACACCTGAATCTCTTGCCCCATCTCTCCAAGATATTGCACAAGGTTATATGTGAAGCTGTCGTAGTTGTCTATTATCACAATCATAGTTTCCCTCACTCAAGCCCGTTTTCTGCCAATTCCAGCGCCCTAAGCATTGCCGTAGCTTTGTTGACTGTCTCTTGATATTCGTTTTCTGGTATAGAATCGGCAACTATTCCAGCACCGGCTTGAACATAAGCTGTATTATTATGTACAACTATTGTTCTTATTGTTATACATGTATCCATGTCGCCAGAGTAGCTGAAATAGCCGACCGCGCCAGCATAGGGTCCCCTCATAGTAGGCTCCATTTCATCAATGATTTCCATAGCTCGAACCTTCGGGGCTCCGGATACTGTTCCCGCAGGAAAGGTCGCACGCAGTAGATCAAACTGGTTTTTGTCTGGCATCAAGCGCCCTCTTACGTTTGAGACTATGTGCATAACGTGCGAGTATCGCTCTATAGTCATAAGTTCGTCCACGTTTACGCTGCCATAGCTGCACACTCTGCCCAAATCATTTCGCCCCAAATCCACCAGCATAATGTGTTCGGCTCTTTCTTTTTCATCCGCAAGCAGTTCCTGCTCAAGCCGAATATCCTCTTCTTCGGTTTGTCCGCGCGGTCTTGTTCCAGCGATTGGTCTTGTTGTTGCTATGCCTCGCTCTTCGGTGACCAATATCTCCGGCGATGATCCTATGAGTTTTATATCTCCGAATGAAAGATAGTACATATAAGGCGAAGGGTTAAGCGATCTAAGAGCGCGATAAACATCAAATGGCTCTGCGCTCACTTCAGCAGCAAATCGCTGCGATATAACCACTTGTATGACGTCTCCGGCAGCAATATAATCCTTACATTTCGCCACAGCCCGCTCAAAATCAGCACGGTTTGCAAAATTAGAGACTACCTTCCTTTCTTTTTGCATACGAGTTGGCAGGTTATGTTCCGGCAGTTGCGATTTTAATCGTCCCGCCATCTGTTCTATTCGTGATACTGCGTCATTATAAGCTTCATCAATACTCCCAAAGTCATCCACGTTTACGTTTGCAATTATCCGAATCCTGTTCTTCACGTGATCAAATACGAGCAACGTGTCAGTAAACACAAACAGGCAGTCAGGCAGAGACAGATCATCTGGTGGCGGGTTGGGAAGGCGCTCGAAAAACCGCACCATATCATATCCGATATATCCAACCGCGCCGCCGCAGAACCTTGGCAGCTCTGGATCAACCGCCCAATGGTATTTTCCCAGCTCTTTTTCCAGCAGGTGAAGTGCGTCACTGCCCTGTTCAATGTCTAATTCTTTTGGCTGTGAGCCGGCGTACGTTATAACTGCTTTTCCGCCTTTACTTTGAAAAACGGCTTTAGGGTTAGAGCCTAAAAACGAGTATCTAGCAACCCGCTCGCCGCCTTCCACACTTTCAAGCAAAAACGCATAGCTGCCATCGTCTATCTTTTTGAACGCCGAAACAGGTGTCTCCATATCAGCGAGAATCTCTCGGTACACCGAAACAGTATTTCCCTGCTTTGTTCTCTCAGCGAAAGTTTTTCTATCTGGCATGTAATGCTTCATATTTTCACCTCGCGCCGGCATCCAATTTAAAATGAAAAAAGCCGCGGCACCTCTCCACTTTTTCGCCCGGCTTTCTTGTTTGCTGAAAAACAAAGAAAGCCGCGGCTGCTCCGGTGGAGCTGTCCACGGCTTCTATTTCTTCCCCAGTGTAGTCTCTAAGAGACGAAGACCGGCGGACGTGCTCCACTCAAGTTGGAGCATCGCCACACCCAGATTGTCTTGCCTCCAGTGATCATGGGTCGCATTTCACTATCCTCTACAGCATAATATAGCAGCCTATACGTCCATTGTCAACAGGTATTAGTACGGGAATGTTGCATTTTCTCGATCAGAATTATGTATGAATCAGATATCAGTTATGGTTAAGGCTTTTGCGCTTGCCGCTCTTCTCGCTCTGTGGTACAATTGCAGTGGAAAGAAAGATTGTGGGAAGAAGGTTTTGGCTGTTATAGTTATGCCTACGGTAGTTGGAGTAAGTTTTAGACGGGGCGGCAAGATATACTATTTTGACCCCGGTGAGATTGAGCTTAAAGAAGGTGATTTCGTTATAGCTGAGACCTCTCGCGGCATAGAGTTTGGTGAGGTTATGATACCGCCGCGTGAGGTTCCAGAAAGCGAGCTTGTTGCGCCTCTTAAGAAGATTGTGCGAATGGCTACCGGCGATGACCTTCAGCAGGCTGCAGCTAATCGGGATAAAGAGCGTGAAGGGTTTGAAATCGCCCAGCAAAAAATCGAAGAGCATGGCTTGGATATGAAGCTGCTGGACGTTGAATGCAACTTTGAAGGGACGCAGATAATTTTTTATTTCTCCGCCGAAGGCAGGGTTGATTTTAGAGAGTTAGTTCGCGAGCTGGCTGGTGCGCTTAAGACCAAGGTTCAGCTTCATCAGATAGGTGTGCGTGACGAGGCTAAACTGATTGGCGGCTATGGACCATGCGGCAGAGAGCTATGCTGTGCGTTATTCTTGACCAATTTTGAGCCGATCTCGATGAAGATGGCTAAAGACCAGAGTCTGTTTCTGAATCCGGCAAAGTTTTCCGGTATATGCGGCAAGCTTATGTGCTGCCTTAGCTATGAGCATGAGTTCTACAAGGAAGCTAAAGAAAAAATGCCGCATGTCGGTGCAGTTGTCGAAACTGAACGTGGACAGGGCAAAGTTGTTGACGTTAATGTTGTCAGCGAAACATTGTTGGTTGAACTCGAAGGTGGAACGACTATAAATGTGTCGCTCAAGGATCTAAATCTTGCAGGAGTATGCCGAAAGCACGGAGTAGGCTGCCCGATGCAGGGCGCAGGCTGCAAGCCGATAGTTATAGAATCTGCCGAAAGCTGAAAATGCCTATTTACGAATTCAAATGCCGTGAATGCGGCAAAAAGTTCGAAAAATTGTGTCGGATGGGTGAGAAGCAGGGCGTGGTGTGCCCAAGCTGCGGGGGAGAGTCCGACAGCATCTTCTCAACATTTTTTGCACGCGATGGGTCTTCTGGTAGCAGCATAGGTTCAACCTGCGCAGGCTGCTCCGGAGGCGATTGTGCACATTGTAAGTGAGGTATTCTGTTGGCTGAAAAGACTTTCTATCTAACCACACCTATATATTATGTTAACGCCGAGCCACATATAGGCAATGCGTCAACAACTATAGTAGCTGATGTTATCTCGCGATTCCAGCGCCAACGCGGGAGGAAGACATTTTTTCTTACTGGCACAGATGAGCATGCGCTTAAAGTTATGGAGGCGGCTCAGGAGCATGGCATGGATCCAAAATCCTATGCCGATATGATTGCGCCTAGATTTGCAGAGGCTTGGCGTGAAGCAGATCTCCAATATGACGATTTTATACGCACCACTGAGCCGCGCCATATAAAAGTCGTTCAGGCAGTTTTCGAGCGTCTTCGTGCCCAGGGAGATCTTTACAAGGGTGCATATCAGGGTTGGTACTGTGTGTCCGACGAAACGTTCTTCCGCGAGTCTGAAGTAGTTGACGGCAAGTGCCCCAATCCTGAGTGCGGCAAACCTGTCAGATGGGTTGAGGAAGAGAACTATTACTTCAGACTGTCGGCTTATCAAGATCGCCTGCTTGATTATATTGAAAAGAATCCTGATTTCCTTCAGCCCGACTATAGGAGAAACGAAGTTATTAGTTTCATCAAACAGGGACTGCAGGATGTGTCTGTTACAAGAGTGAACAGGGGGTGGGGGATTCCTGTTCCTGGCGAGCCGGATAAGGTTGTTTACGTTTGGATGGATGCGCTGCTGAACTACCTTACCGCCGCCGGTTATTTGTCCGACGATGATAAGTTCAAAGAGCTTTGGCCTCCGGATCTGCAGTTGATGGCAAAAGACATATTTGTGAGATTCCATTCTACGTTCTGGCCTGCGATGCTGATGGCGCTCGAAGTACCGTTGCCGAAGGTTCTGTTTGGGCATGGATTTTGGACTATTGACGGCAGAAAGATTGGCAAGTCGCTTGGCAATGCCATTGCGCCGGCAAAAATAGCTGATGAGCTTGCGGCTAAGTCTGGCTGCGATCGCTTTGTTGCTGTTGATGCTATACGGTACTATATGCTGCGCGAAGTGCCATTTGGACTTGATGGCGATTTCTCAAACACTGGGTTGATAAAAAGATTCAACTCTGATCTTGCGAATGACTTGGGCAACTTGCTAAATCGCAGCCTTTCGATGGTTCACCGTTACTTTGGCGGTGTGCTGTCTGAACCAGCTAATGGAAGCGGCGGTGAGCTTAGAGCTATGGCAGAAAGCGTGGCTGTTGAGGTTGAGTCCGCGTTTGATCAGCTTAAGTTCAGTCAGGGATTGGAATCTATATGGCGGCTTGTGTCGGCTGGAAACAAGTTTGTAGAAGACAATGCACCTTGGAACCTTTACAAAGAAGGAAACACCGGCAAGCTTGCTGAAGTGCTTTACAACGCGCTGGAAACTGCCAGAATCGTCAGTGTTATGATAACTTCGGTTATGCCTCATGCAGCGGCTCAGATGCAGAAGCAGTTGGCGGCTGATGATGAATGTGTGGTGTGGTCGGAATCTACTGCTTGGGGCAGACTTAGGACAGGTGTGCAGCTTGGCGAACCGAAGCCTATATTCCCAAGAATCGAAGAAAACAGGGCTGAATCAACGGCGAAGCCCAAGAAACAAGAAGAGAGAAACATGATTACTTACGAAGAATTCAAGAAACTAGACATCAGAATTGCCGAGGTCAAATCTGCAGAAAAAGTTGAAGGCGCCGACAAATTGCTCAAACTAATTGTAGATGATGGTGAAGGCGAGAGGCAGATTATTGCTGGGATAGCCCAGTGGTATGACCCAGATAGCCTTGTCGGCAAGAAGATAGTGCTGCTTGCGAATCTCCAGCCTGCTGTAATTCGCGGCATTGAGTCAAATGGCATGCTGCTGGCGGCAGATATTGATGGGCGAGCGGTTATTTTGATGCCGGATCAAGATGTGCCGGCAGGTAGCAAAGTCAGATAATCTAAAGGGATAAACGGAGGAACGATTAATGCCTATACCGAGCGCAGGAAACAGAATAATTGTTAGGATTAACTATGAAAATAAGGTCGGCAACTTAGCCGCGCTTACGGCAGCAATTGCGCAGGCTGGTGGCAGTGTTGGTTCGATTGACATAGTTGAAGTAGATCATCGCAGAGTAGTTCGAGATATAAATATTGACTGCACTGATCCAAACCACGAAGCCGCAATAGTAGAAGCTATCAAAAAACTGCCTGGTGTTGAGGTTCTCAGTGTAAGTGACCGTACTTTTCAGATGCATGTTGGTGGCAAGATAGAAGTACGCTCAAAGGTTGCCCTTGATAATCGTGATGATCTCTCAATGGCTTACACACCGGGAGTTGCCAGAATCTCACAGGCGATAGCTGAAGATCCAAAGAAAGCATTTGCGCTCACGATAAAACACAATACGGTGGCAGTTGTATCCGATGGAAGTGCGGTGCTCGGATTAGGCAATGTCGGACCGCTGGCTGCGATGCCTGTTATGGAAGGCAAGGCAATGTTGTTTAAGGAGTTCGGCAAAGTTGATGCGTTTCCAATATGCCTTGCCACTCAGGACCCTGATGCCATAGTATCTGCAGTAGAAGCGATTGCGCCAGGGTTTGGTGGTATTAATCTTGAAGATATCTCTGCGCCTCGTTGTTTCGAGATTGAGCAGAGGCTGCGTGAGTCACTTGATATCCCGGTGTTTCATGATGACCAACATGGTACTGCGGCTGTTGTGCTGGCAGCGCTGATAAACGCCGCAAAGATAGTGAATAAGCCTATATCATCGATGAAAGTGGTTATCTCCGGGGCAGGTGCGGCTGGAGTTGCGTGTAGCAAAGCTCTTCTTGGCATGGGTGTAGCCGATATTATAGTCTGCGATAGAGCAGGAGCTATCCATCCTGATCGCACAGATGATATGAACCCTGCCAAAAAATGGCTTGCCGAGAACACAAACCACAGCCGATTCAGCGGCAGCCTTAAGGACGCTCTGGTTGGTGCAGATTTGTTCTTGGGTGTGTCTGCGCCAAAACTGCTTACTGGCGATGATGTAAAAAAGATGGCTAAAGACGCTATCATATTTGCGCTTTCTAACCCTGTTCCTGAGATAATGCCGGAGGAAGCCGCTCCGTATGCGCGTATAATTGCAACAGGCCGATCCGATTATCCAAACCAGATAAACAATGTCCTTTGCTTCCCTGGTTTATTTAGAGGCTTGCTGGACTGCGCAGCGCGCCAGGTTAATCAGGATATGGTAATTGCGGCAGCTGAAGCAATCGCTAGTGTTGTAGGTTCGGACGAGCTAAACGAGGACTATATTATACCCAGCGTGTTTAACAAGAACGTTGCGCCGGCGGTAGCAAAAGCTGTTGCACATGTAGCTCATCGCGATGGATTAGCTAGGCGCATTACCAAAGACATAAAACCAGTTGGTTTGTAAGAAAAGCTAAAAACCATGGTTCAGCGTCGGATTTCCGGCAGATTAGAGACTGGTTTGCAGGTGTGGTCGTCAAGCTTGCATCAATAGGCGCCTTTTCCTAGAAGCACGGCTGGGATTGTTTTTATTAATATCACAAAATCTCGCCAAAGCGAACGTGTTTCTATGTAGTGCAGATCAAGCTTTACCCATTCATCGAAGCTCAAATTGCTCCTGCCGCTTATCTGCCAGAGACATGTTATCCCTGGTATGACGGACAGCCTTTTTAGGTGCCAGTCTTCATACTGTTTAACTTCGCATGGCAGCGGCGGCCTGGGACCAACGAACGACATATCGCCCTTTATCACGTTTAGAAACTGAGGCAGTTCGTCCAGACTGTAACGCCTCAGAAACCGACCCACTGGCGTTACCCTTGGATCGTTTTTGATTTTGAATATTGGTCCGTTGGCTTCATTTAGATTTATCAGCTTCTCGCGCACCTTTTCGGCGTCAACACACATTGATCGGAACTTGTAGAAAGTAAACGGTTTTCCGCCTAGTCCTATACGTGTTTGTTTGAATATTATCGGTCCTTTTGAAGTCAGCTTAATCAGCAGCGATATTATCAGAAATATCGGCGAGAGCATTATAAGCAGGATCACTGCCAGTACAAAGTCAATCACCCGCTTGGTGATTCTATATCCCAAACGGTCACGTATTACCGGCACTGGTATGCTCGGTGTATCAAGAGACACTTCTTTTCTCCGTTTCACCAGCCAGCAATCAGACGGTCGGCAGCTTCCAGCAAATTGTTTACAATCCACTCAGGCGCAGGACTTATCTGTTCTGCTTCAGTCCTTGATATCCTGCCCGACAGAACCAAAACTGTCCTGCAACCAGCCGCCTTTCCTGCTTTTATGTCTGCCTCTGCATCGCCTATAAAGACCGCGTCCTTAGGATTAAACCCCAGTTCCCTGCTTGCGCGCTCTATTAAGCCCGGTGCAGGTTTTCTGCAGTCGCATCCGTCTTCTGGGCGATGTGTGCAGTAATATACTGCAGCTATTTCTCCGCCTGCTTCGGCTATTTCTTTTTCCATCTTTTGAGTGATGGTCTGGAGTGTTTCCTCCGATATTATACCCTTGCCAACACAGGCTTGGTTCGATATAACCACAACTTTCCATCCGGCGGCATTAAGCCTGCTGAGTGCTTCCAACGCGCCGGGGATAAACTCCACTTCCTCGACGCTTTTCACATAGTCGTCTCTATTTATGTTTATAACGCCATCGCGATCTAACAGCACGACCCGCCGGCGGAATTCTCTTTCCATACGCAGGTAAAAACCAAATGTCCTAATACTGTATGCACATCTTCTATCTGCTGCATGTTATCGCTTGGGACGATATAACTCATTTTCGCTATCTGCGCCAGTTTTCCACCGCCCATGCCTGTAATCCCTATTGTTTTCATCCCAAGCTCGTTTGCAGCTTCAACCGCTTTTATTACGTTAGGCGAATTACCGCTCCCGCTTATAGCTATTAATACGTCTCCAGCCCTGCCCCATGTTCTCACTTGTTCTGCAAAAATTCGTGAGTAATCTGTGTCATTAGCCCATGCAGTAACCAACGGCATCGCATCTGTAAGCGCCATTACTCTGAATTTCTTTTCAGAAAAACCGCCGACGCCTTTCTGTAGATCACAGGCTAGGTGAGACGCCAGCGCTCCACTTCCACCATTGCCGCAAAGCAGAACCTGCCTTCCTTCCTTGTAGGCATCATTTAGTGTTTGTACCAGTTCCTCAATAACTTCGATTGGTATGTTTGCTATTATCCCCGAAACTTTGCTCAGATAATCTGAGATCATCTCTTTACGATCTGCTATGGTAGTTCCCTCCATTCGGCTTAATTGCTCCTTGATTTTTCTCCTAGCGTCTCACATTGAATATAACTTTCGTGCCGTCTCTTTCCAATCCGAACGGCAGTTCTCTAAGTTCACAAAGCGCCTTTCGAACGTTCGCCCGTTTTTCCGGTGGACAGAAGATCAACAAAAAACCTCCGCCTCCAGCCCCAGCCACTTTCCCTCCAATTGCTCCTGCTTCCAGAGCTTTCTCATACAACGTGTCTATGCTGCTGTTTGTTATGCCGTTTGCTAGAGTCTTTTTCAGATTCCAGCCTTCTTTTAGTACCTCACCAAGTTTCTCTACCTGATTTTCTGATAAATACCTATACAAAGTTTCGGCCTGATCGCGCATTTTCTTGAGTACATCCATTCTTGTGTCTATATTGTTTTTCTGTTCTCCAAGAATGCTCGAAGCCTGTCGTGTTACTCCTGTGTAGAAAAGCATCAGGCTCTCTTGCAGCAGCCGCTTATGCTCTTTATCCAGTTTGACCTCATCAACCTCAACATTTTCATCAGGCAGAAATCTGAATCGCCTAATTCCGCCGTATGCAGCGATATACTGATCCTGTTTGCCAATCGGCTTCCCAAGAATATCTATCTCTATCTCGCATGCCTGCCGCGCTAGATCTTCTGCCGTTCTCATTTCTCCTTTATAAGCATAAAGCGCGTTAAGCAACCCTACTGTTACAGTGCTCGATGATCCCAACCCCGAGCCTTCTGACGGCACATCTGCCATGGTTGATATCTCAATCCCACTTTTTATCCCGACTTTTCTAAGACTTTCGCGAACAAGCTCATGCTCTATCTCATCAATAGAGTCAACCATTTCCGTGCGCGAGTACCCTACTCGTATCTTTTCATCGAAACGCTCTTTTACTATTACAAAAACATATTTATCTATTGCGGATGATACCACGCATCCGCCTTCTCTGCCGTAAAAATCAGCAAAATCAGTTCCTCCTCCGGCGAAGCTTATTCGCAGAGGTGTCTGTGTTATTATCATATAACCTCCATCTTCCTCCTGTATTCTAACACACGCCTCATGCAGGTTCAAACTCGGAGGATTCTGTTTCTCGAATGTAGAATCCTATACCTGTATATTAATCAATACGGTTGCACAGAGGCTTTTAGTTTGCGAATAATTAGAAATCCAGAACTCAGAGGTATTATCGGTCTTATTTTGTCCGCTCTTTTCATTGCGGTGATAATGCTTGCGCTTACTGGCAAGCTTACCGAATGGTTTGGCATCCGTCTTACCCTCAAAAAACCGCTTACTAACGCCGTTGTGTTTGTGTCAGACAGAGGCGGCAATCCTGATATTTGGTTTGTGCGCGAAGATGGTTCTGAATCCAGGCAGTTGACCAACAATTCCGCCATAGAATCCAACCCTGTAGTTTCACCGGATGGGTATCAGATAGCGTTCCTTGCTAGAAAAGGCGAAGAACATGAGCAGGTTTGGACTATGTATCCGGATGGCACAGGGTCTCATCGGCTGACGGATGTTACTGGCACCAAATCTTCGCTTCGTTATACTCCGGACGGCAAGAAGCTTCTGTTTGTGAGTGCAGGCAGTGTGTGGGAGGTGTCAGCTACCGGTGGTGCGCCTAAAAGGCTTCTGCCTACCCATGAGCAGACGCTTGGCGCCACTGTAGCCGGCGAACAGGCGCCATTTGAATGGGCAGCTTATTCAAGTGATGGCAAAACACTGGCAGCAGTTCAGGATTTTGAACAAGGACAGATTTTGGTAAAACTTGCTCCCGGCGATGATATGCCTACGCAGGTTGTACACCATACAGAGCAGGGAGATATCCCATTGATGGGCGAGATGGTTTCGGCGGCTTGGGTGCCAGGCAGCTCAAGACTCGCTGTTGCGATGGTTTACCCGAATGGCAGCGGTGGTTTGGTGATGGTTGATATTGATGCCGACACAGCTGTTCCTATTATCGGCGGCGCTGTTGGGAATCCAGATTGCAGCAGGGACGGAAGCATTGTTGTAACCATGCTGAAACGGGTTGGAGTGGGCGAATATAAGTCTCTTGGGCTTATGGTCGTAAATCCCTACAGTGCAAGTGCTAGAACTTTTAAACTGGCTGGCGCGGAAAACCCAGTTTGGAGTATGGATGGAAAGAAGGTAGCTTTTTCACGCGGCGGCGATATATACCTGCTTGATCCGGAAACTGGTAAAACAATCAATCTGACTTCAGGCAGAGGCATCAGCTCTCAGCCGGCTTTCGCACCGACGGTACGAAAGTAAAAAAGATTGGCAGATCAATTAGCACTGTGTTATTGCTTAGAGTTTGCTGGCGAGATTGTGTGTGCGTTTCGTCTTAGTTAGTTGTAACGCTGGCAGTATAGTAAGCCAAGCCAACTAGTTTTAAAGGAATGGAGAAGTAGAAGTATGAGAATCCTGCTGTTTTGCTTTTTCGCAATGCTTTTAACTGCATCGTATTCTATAGCTGACAGAATCATATTTGCACCCACCGGTTCTACTCTTTCGATGGGACAGATAAGAGCTGAAGCAGCGGTCAAATCTTCAGACAGTGGTGAACAAGTTTATTGGGGGGCGATAGGGCTTGGTCAGATTGAGCTTTCTGCAGTCAAAGTGGATAAAAACGAAACCCTTTCGCATTTTGGCGATGATGATGTTGTCAGCGTAGCGCTTGGACTTATTCCTGAAACTCCGATAACACCAGGTGTTTCGGTTGGTGTATGGAACATCGCTGCCAATGATAGTAAGAATAGAGGCTACTATATGGCGGCGAGCAAAGACGTGCCGATGGCTTCATATATGGGATTTTTATCCAGCCTGAAAGTCCATGTTGGAGTTGGCACTAAGGGAACAAGCGGTGTGTTTGGTGGGATAGAAGCAAGTTTGTCAAAGGGTGTAAGAGTGTCGGCAGAACGATTTCAGCACAGTACAAACCTCGCCCTGGACTGGATGCCTCTTAAATCAGCCAGACTCAAAATTTATTGGATTGATGGCGATCCATATTATGGCATAGAGCTTTCGAGACCTTTCTAACGTTGAGTGTTTGCCGTATTAAAATGTGGCGGTAATCCATCTTCATGCTAAGTCGCCTGATTGTTTATGTGGTAAAATAATCGTCAGGGAGATTTGAGCATTATTATGATCGGCGACAAACAAACTGCTCCGACGTCGGTGGTGCTGGTTGGCAATCCGAACGTCGGGAAAAGCGCCGTGTTTGGCGCGTTGACTGGCCAGTATGTTGTCGTCTCAAACTATCCAGGAACCACTGTAGAAATATCCAGGGGGAGTATATCTGCAGGTCACCGCAGAATCGAGATAATAGACACTCCCGGCATAAACTCGCTTATTCCGATGTCTGAAGATGAGCGTGTTACACGCGACATTGTGCTTGACGATAAGCCCAAAGTTGTCGTTCAGGTTGCCGATTCAAAAAACCTTCAGCGCGCACTTATAATCTCTTCTCAGCTTGCAGAGTTCGAAATACCGTTCATATTGGTATTGAATATGGCTGATGAAGCTGCAGGCAGAGGTATCAAAATTGATACGAAAACACTTTCGCAGACGTTGGGTGTGCCGGTAGTTGAGACGGTTGCCACTGAGAAACGGGGGATAGAGAATATCATTGCAAATCTCCCAAAATCAGCCGTATCAACCTTTCGCCCTGTTTTTAGTAGGCGAGTCGAAGATGCCATATCAGGAATAATCTCGGTGCTTGGTGATATTCCGGGGGCGCGTGGCATAGCGATTTCGATACTTTCTTGTGATGAGAGCCTGATAGGAAGACTTAAAACCTCGGTTTCGGACGAAGCTCTAGCCAGCGCGCTAAAGATTAGAGATGACTTCCAGTCAAAGCACAGACATCCGACGGGCTATGTAATCCAACTAGAACGTGCTAAGCATATAGAGCAGCTTTTGCGAAAAATTGTGAGTGTAGGCGATGGTGCTGCTAACACTAGCCGCAGATTAAGCAGTTCAGCGATTGCTGCATCTGTGCCTTTATTTGCGGCGGCTTTGTATGGGCTTGGGGTGCTTGTTGGTTTTTATCCAGCAGCTTCGGTATTAGCGCTTCCGATGCTTGTTGTTGTGCTTTATCTATATGCCGACAAAGGAACCCATCCTGTTTTTGGTATACCTATAGTTGCGGTTGTGTTGTATTTGACGTGGCTGTTTGTCGGCAAGTTTGGCGCTGGAGTATGTGTGGATTTCCTTGAAAGCATAGTATTTGGTAAGTATATAAATCCTGTGCTGTTTGCTTTTGTGAAGTCGGTTGTGCCTTGGCAGATTGTTCGAGATTTGTTTATCGGCGATTATGGGATAATCCCGATGGCTGTTACCTATGCTTTTGGCATAGTGATGCCTATTGTGGCAGCATTCTTCGTGGTGTTTGGGCTTTTGGAAGACTCCGGTTACCTGCCTAGACTTGCCGTTGTTGCCGATAGAGTTTTCAAACTGCTTGGACTAAGCGGCAAGGCTGTTTTGCCGATGGTGTTGGGGCTTGGGTGCGGCACTATGGCTATCCTTACTACTAGAATACTTGAAGGCAAACGTGAGAGATTGATTGTGACACTGTTGCTTGCGCTTGGAATACCGTGCTCCGCGCAGCTTGGCGTGATAATGGGGATGTTGGGAAGCACTGGTGTGCCGGCGTGGTGCACTGTGGTTTGGGGTGGAGTAGTTGCTTTTGTCATTTTAATCGTCGGCTTTTTGGCAGGACGAATTATGCCTGGTGATAGCCCAGACTTTATCTTAGAGATTCCACCTGTTCGAATGCCGCATGTACGCAATATTGCAGTCAAGACTTATGCTAGAGTCAAGTGGTATGTTAAAGAAGCAGTGCCACTATTTGCGATAGGTGCGATTGTGCTGTTTACTTTTGATAAGACAGGGCTTTTGTCTGGATTGGAGAAAGCCGCGCAACCGGTGGTGCAGGGTTTTTTGGGACTGCCGCCTAAGGTTACAGAGACGTTCATAATAGGTTTTCTCAGACGCGATTATGGCGCAGCGGCGCTTTTTCAGTTGGCAAGATCAGGTCTGCTTGATTCTGTGCAGATTGTAGTAAGCGTTGTAACATTAACATTGTTTGTGCCTTGTCTTGCCAGCTTTTTGATGATTATAAAGGAGCGTGGAGTGTGGACGGCGATAGCGATTTTCGCATTTATAGTGCCGTTTGCTATTGTTGTTGGCGGGGCGTTGAACGCTGTGCTTAGAGCGTTTGGGTTTTAGGTGCAGCAGTCTGATGGGTTAGGATGGATGTGTTGTTGATATGAGATTGAGATGGAGACACAAGAAACCTGCTTCAGTTGGTTCGCCTGTGCAGAGACCATTTTGCCGATTTGACGAGTCAATTGATGAACTTTTAGAGCAGGCATGGATGTTGGAGGAAGAAGAAGGTATAAAAAGCGTTAGAGATCTCGCCTCGCGTTGTGGTGGCGGGTTCCAGGCGCATCTTGCGGCGGCTTTGGATGCTGGTTTGATAGAGATTTCAGGCGATTCGTTCCGACTTACCGAGCAGGGCAGAGATAGAGCTAGGATTGTTATCCGCGCACATAGGATTGCTGAGATGCTGCTTACTGAGGTGTTGGAGATGGATATATCTCTTGCAGAGTCTGACGCCTGCCGGTTTGAACATGTTATGAGTCCTGAAGCAGTTGACAGTATATGCACGCTGCTTGGCCATCCGCCGAACTGCCCACATGGCAAGCCCATACCACGTGGCGACTGCTGTGAGCGTTCGCGCACAGAAATATCTCCAATAATCATACCGCTGTCTGAGCTTAATCCTGGTGATATGGCACGCATTGTTTTTATGGCGCCACGATCGCATGCTCGATTAGACCGATTAGCCGCTTATGGTGTTGTGCCTGGTGGCGTAATCAGACTGCACCAAAAAAGCCCTGCGTTTGTCATAAAGATCGGCGAAACAGATGTTGCAATAGACTCTTCGGTAGCCGGAGAGATATTTGTGAAACGTGTGTGAGATAATACTGTTTGTGAAACTCAGTGCTTGCTCAAATAAATAAATTATCCAAAATTTTGTGTGCGCATATTTGTTAATGCTTTACCCCACGCTCTCCGCTTAGTTTGACAATCGGCGGTTCAGTCGTTATACTCTTATGAGGTAGGGAACCGGGGACAGCCTTTGTACAGTTTCTGCGGGGCTTGATTCGGGTTCCCATTTTGCTGATAGATATGTTTGAAAGCCTGACCGATAAACTACAGAAGGCGTTTAAACGGCTTACTGGTAAGGGTGCGCTTACTGAGAAAGACGTTGACGAAGCTCTTCGTGAAATACGTCTCGTATTGCTTGAGGCTGATGTAAACTACAAGGTTGTAAAAGACTTTGCAGCTAGGATTAAAGAAAGAGCTATCGGTGAGAATGTGCTGGCTGGGTTGTCGCCTGGGCAGCAGGTTATAAAGATAGTAAACGAAGAGCTTATAAGCCTTTTAGGTGGCGAGCAGGCGAAGCTTGCAGTAGCGGCTAAGCCGCCTACTGTGGTTATGCTGGTTGGCTTGCACGGCTCGGGAAAGACGACAACTGCCGGCAAACTAGCATATATGCTGAAAAAACAGGGGCGCAGCCCTATGTTGGTTGCGGCTGATGTTCATCGTCCGGCGGCAGTTAAGCAGCTCGAGACGCTTGCCGAGCAAGTCGGCGTAAGCTTCTTTTCACTGCCTGGCAGCCGCGATGGCGCGGAAGTCTGCAAAGCAGCTTTGGTGGCGGCGGATAGAAACGGCAGTGATTATGTGATATTGGATGTGGCTGGTCGGCTCACTATTGATCAAGAAATGATGGATGAGCTGGCTAGGATAAGAGCGGCGGTTCCGGTTACCGAATCGCTGCTTGTAGTGGATGCGATGTCTGGGCAGGACGCTGTAAACGTCGCAAAGTCATTTGACGATGCCGTAGGAATAGATGGCGTCGTGATGACAAAACTTGATAGCGATACAAGAGGTGGTGCGGCGCTTTCGATTAAAAGCGTTACTGGCAAGCCGATAAAGTTCGCTGGAACAAGCGAAAAAATGGATGGCTTAGAGCCGTTTCATCCCGACAGAATGGCTTCGAGAATTCTTGGGATGGGGGACGTGCTGAGCCTTATTGAAAAAGCTGAGGCAGCGGTTAGCGAAGAAGCAGCGAAATCGCTGGAGAAGAAGATTCGACAGAATCAGTTTGGGCTGGATGACTACCTTGACCAGCTTCGGGCTATGAAGAAGATGGGGCCGCTGGATCAGATATTGGCGATGGTGCCAGGGTTTGGACAGCTAAAACAGATAAGCGGTTTGAAGGTTGACGATAGAGATTTGGCGCGAGTTGAGGCGATAATCTGTTCAATGACTCATGAAGAGCGCCGCGATCCGTCAATAATAAACGGGAGTAGGAGAAGACGCATAGCAGCGGGCAGCGGCACTACTCCGCATGAAGTGAATCAACTGCTAAAGCAGTTTGAAGATATGCGCAAAATGATGCGCAGAATGACGGCTCTTGAAGAGTCGGGCAAAAAGGGTAAAATGCGGATACCGGGCTTCAGATTTTAGCCTTTTTGAAGGCTGGCGTCGGCTCGGAATTGTACTCGAATAGGGGGTTTAGCATTGGCGGTTAAAATTAGGCTGCGCCGTATGGGCGCAAAGAAAAAGCCGTTCTACAGAATAGTTGTGGCGGACAGCCGGGCAGCTCGAGACGGCAGATTTATCGAGCAGATTGGTTATTTTGATCCAACTATGGATCCGCCGAAGGTTAGTTTGGACGCAGAGAAAGCGAAGCTGTGGCTTAGCCGCGGCGCGCAGCCGACTGACGTCGTGCGCTCCATTATCTCTAAGATAGTGGGTACCGAAGCTGCCGAAAAAGCCGAAACGGCTCCAGCGCCGGAAGAGAAATCCAAGCGCACTCGCAAAAAGAAAGAAGAGACTGCGCCTGCAGCAGAAGTAGAAAAGGCTGCTGAACCGGAGGCTGTTGCAGAAGAGACGAAAATTGCTGAGCCTGAAACTGCTGTAGAAGAGGCAGATGTTGTTGCAGAAGAGGCAAAAGCTGAAGAGGTTTCAGCAGAACCTGAGACTGAACAGACACCCGCCGAGGAGTAGTTGAAAAATTGAAAAAGCTTGTCGAAATACTCGTTAGAGCGCTGGTAGATGAGCCTGATAAGGTCGAAGTCGTTGAAGAGCAGGACGATGATATTATAACTTACAGAGTAAGCGTTGCTCCTGCTGACCTGGGCAAGGTGATAGGCAAAGATGGGAAAATCGCAAATGCCCTGCGCACAGTTACCAAAGCGGCGGCAATGAAAGAAGGCCGCAAGGTGTATGTGGATATTATTTCCTGATTGTTTGGAAAAGCCGGCTTGCATAGCGTTTAGAGTATATGTGCGGCTGTGATTGATGAAGATGAGGGGAGCATGAAACTGAAAAGAGAAGTTACGATTAAGGCTATTGTTACCGAAGATTTCAAGAGCAGGATCAAGCAGGAATTGATGAGCATGCAGGGCAAAATGCAGGCTGCCATTGATGAGCTTGATATGCATCTTAAGAGATTTGTCCCCGAGGTTGCTAAGAGTGATATAGAGCAGGCTGGCAAACTGCGTAGGGAGCTTACGAACGAACGTCAGCGTCATGAACGAGCTGTGGCTGAAATAGAAGCTCAGCTTCGTGAGATAGATGGGCTTGCCATTGGCGACGAGTATTATCAGGGGAAACTTGATGGCGATGTAGAGATAGCTGTCGGCGATGATCTGGAGGCTAAAATCTACGGAGCAGAGATCGTTGTCAAAGATGGAAAAGTCCAAGAAATCCGCGAAGGTTGATCAACACGAAACGGCGGAGCCTGACGTAACCATAGGGGTTGTGGTTGGAGCTTTCGGGGTAAGAGGTGAGTTGAAAGTAAGAGTTGAGACCGACTTTCCCGAAAGATTTGAGCATCTGCAGGAAATTTGGCTCAAGCCGCGCGGCTCCGATGGTAGAATGGTTAAGGTAGAGCGCTCCAAGCTTACTGCGCGAGGTGCTGTTGTCAAGATTGAAGGCTGCGACGATAGAGACAGCGCCGAGCTGCTTAGAGATGCTGAGTTTCGCATCAGCCGCGTAGAGCGTATGGAGCTTGAGCCGGGAAGATATTATGTGAGCGACATCGTTGGTCTGCAGGTCTATACAACCGCTGGCGAGTATATAGGCTGCGTTACCGATGTTCTGCAGTATCCGGCGAACGATGTTTATGAGACAGAGCGAGGACTAATACCGGCAACGAAGCAGGTTGTCAAAGAGATTGATTTAGATAGTCGGAAGATGATTATAGAGCCGCTGGACGGGATGTTCGAGTGATGAGGCTCGTTCTGGATGAGAGTAGATATAATAACGATTTTCCCGGAGTTTATCGAAGCTGGGATCGGTTACAGCATACTGAAGCGTGCAATAGACAAAGGCGTGCTTCAGGTAGGCGTATGTAATCTTAGAGATTACACGCATGATAAACATCGAAGCACCGACGATGAACCATTTGGACCGGGTGCTGGGATGGTGATGAAGCCGGAGCCGCTGTTTGAGGCGGTTGAGGCGATAAAGGAGAAGGTCGGCTCAAAAGATACAAGGGTTATTCTTATGACGCCTCAAGGGAGGCTTTATACGCAGAAAGTAGCCCGAGAGCTTTCGAGCTTTGAACATTTGATAATTATATGTGGGCATTATGAAGGCGTTGACGAGCGAGTATGCGAACATCTCGTAGATGACGAGATAAGCATAGGCGATTACGTCCTGACCGGCGGAGAGCTTCCCGCGCTTGTAGTGCTGGACTCGGTAGCGAGGCTTCTGCCTGGAGTTTTGGGGGACGAAGAGTCTGCGTTGGATGAATCGTTTGCGGATGGACTGCTTGAGTATCCGCATTATACTCGACCTGCCGAGTTTAGAGGCTGGAGAGTGCCGGAGGTGCTCCTTTCCGGGCATCATGCAGAGATTGCAAAGTGGCGCAGAAAAGAATCGCTCAAACGCACTTTGAATAGAAGACCTGATTTGCTTGAAAAAGCAAACCTAAACGATGAAGATATGAAGTTGCTCGATGCTATACGTGCCGAGCAACAGAAATGTGAGGAGGATTCAAGTGAACGTAATTGATCGAATTGAGAAAGAGCAGGTTCGTGAAGATATACCCAAGTTTGGACCTGGCGATACGGTACGCGTGCATGTACGTGTTGTAGAAGGCGGCAAAGAGCGCGTGCAGGTATTTGAAGGGACGGTTATTGGCGTTAAAGAAGGCACTGGCCGCGCGTCATTTACTGTCCGCAAGGTTACGAATGGAGTTGGTGTTGAGAGAGTGTTTCCGATGAATTCGCCTTCTATTGCCAAGATAGAGGTTGCCAGACGCGGAGACGTTCGAAGGGCCAAACTATATTATCTGCGAGGCAGAGTCGGAAAAGCTACGCGCGTCAAAGAGAAGAGATGAGCAGTATTACCGAGACACTAGCCAATTTGAGCTGGCAGGCGGTCTTAGTAATCGTTGTTGTTCTTGTTGCCATAAGGCTGGTGCTGGCTAGGCTGGAAGGCAGATGGGCTGCGTCTGTTGGCGAGATTGCCGAGTCCCTTGCTATAGCGATGGGATTGGTTTTTTTCGTCGTAAGGCCATTCTTTGTGCAGGCATTCTTTATACCTTCGCCGTCTATGGTCCCGACGCTGCTTATACATGACCATCTGCTTGTGAACAAAACCGTCTATCGCCTGCGTGACCCAAGACCTGGAGATGTGGTTGTGTTCAAAGCGCCTGAGTGGGCGTTGGAATTGCGCTCAACCTATGAGAACGGCGGCGGACAGACCGACTATATAAAGCGCTGCATTGGCGCGCCTGGCGACGAGATATATGTTAGAGGCGGCTATATTGTTGTGGGTGGGGAAATATTCACAAAACCTCAGCTTCGGTATTATTATGACGCCTCACAGCTCAAGATAGAGCCTGATGGACTATATATTGATGGCGAACGCGTAAGCGAAACCGATATTGCGCAGAAACTTGGACGAAGCGGTAGGATTACGTATCATCCTGGTCGTGTGTTTAGAAATGGTAAGCCGCTTAATGAGCCTTATATTTACGAAGACCCGGATTACAATTATCCTGTGTTGCAGCCTGACCCTCAAGATAGAGGCAGCGCGTTTTCGGTGATGAATCTAGAGAGATCAGAAAAAGCAGGCAAGCTTAAAATTATCAAAGATAATGGACCGCTTCGCATCAAACTGATGCCTGGACAATTCTTTATGATGGGGGATAACAGAAACCAGTCGAGCGACAGTCGGTATTGGGGTCCGTTGGATCGCCGTAATGTCGTTGGGCGAGCGCTCATAATGTTTTGGCCTCTCAATCGGTTAGGCTTGGTTAGATAGGGGAGTGTATTATAAATCAGCATCACCGAAGCTTGGTTTTGCGAACAAAAAGCGCGCGAGCTTGGCGCGAAGTTAGTGGCTGGTGTTGACGAAGCCGGCAGAGGTCCCATAGCTGGTCCTGTTGTTGCCGCTGCGGTTGTTCTGCCGCATGATTTTGAGCCTTCAGGTATTCAAGACTCCAAAAAACTTACTCCCAAACAGAGAAAACAAGCTTTTGCGAAGATTACAGATCAGGCAATTGCTTACGCAGTTGGGGTTGTTGAGCCGCATGTAATAGACGAGATAAACATTCTGCAAGCGTCTTTTCTTGCAATGCGTCGCGCGTTGGAAGGTCTTAAGATAAATTATGACTTTGTGCTTGTAGATGGCAATATGGAAATCCCTCATGTCACCGCTAGACAGATGGCTATAGTAGATGGCGATGCGCTTTCCATTTCCATAGCCGCCGCGTCTATCATAGCCAAATTCACGCGAGACCAGATCATGTCCGAGCTTGCAGAACGCTACCCAGGCTATGGGTTTGAGAAACACAAGGGTTACTGCACTAATGAGCACATTAATGCGATAGATCGACTTGGCATTTGTCCTGTCCATCGTTTAAGCTTTGCACCTGTGGCTAGAAGGGTTCATTCGATATGCCTACAGCCAGAACTGTTCTAGGCAGAAAAGCCGAAGATATTACTGCAGCTTACTACGAAGCCAGCGGGTGCACTATAATCAATCGCAATTACAATTGCAGATATGGAGAGATAGACATTATTGTCCGAGACGGCGATACGCTTGTGTTCGTTGAAGTGCGCTGCCGAAGGTTAAAAGCAATAGTATCTCCTGCCGAATCGGTTGACAGCCGAAAAATCGAGAAGCTTATCAAAACCGCCAAGCATTATATGAGCGAAAACAATCTGCCTGAAGATGTCAATTGTCGGTTTGATGTAGCTGAGGTTACTTTCAGCCGCGGCAGACAACTTAATATAGACATTGTCAAAAATGCTTTCATTGAAGAGTAATTCTTACCAGAGCACTATCAAACTCTCTGCGAAGAATACAGCGGCGACATCGCACGCAGCCTTTCGACTATAACTGGCAGAGCCTCCAAAACGTTTTTCACATCCCACTCAGTGTTTTCGCTTCCTAGAGTAAGCCGCAGGCTCCCGTGTGCCTGTTCGTGCTTTAGTCCAAGTGCCATCAGAACGTGCGAAGGATCAAGCGAACCAGATGTGCATGCGCTGCCGGAAGACGCGCATATACCGTGCATATCAAGCAGGAGTATTATTGATTCGCCTTCTATGCCCGTAAATGAGACATTAACATTGTTCGGCAGTCTCTTTGTCCGATGCCCATTAAGCCGCACATCAGGAATATTCGTCAGAATCCCATCTATGAGCATATCGCGCAGCTTAGTGATTTTCGCGACTGAATCTCCTTCCAATCTAGCTACTGCCAGTTCAGCTGCCTTACCAAGCCCGACAATACCCGCAACATTATGCGTTCCGGCGCGCCTGTGCGATTCCTGTCCGCCGCCGTGCATAAAATTGTCCACGCGCGAGCCTTTTCTTATATACATTGCACCTGCGCCTTTTGGACCATAAAACTTATGCGCCGACATCGCCAGCATATCGCATCCTATGGCATTTACATCCACCGGTATATTTCCAACTGTCTGGACAGTATCAGTATGAAACAAAATCCCGTGCTCTTTGGCTATTTTTCCGATCTCTTCTACTGGCTCAATAGTGCCTATCTCGTTATTTGCATGCATAACCGAGATTAGTATAGTTTTATCAGTAATAGCCTTTCGAACATCCTCAGGATTGACCATTCCATCGCTGTCCACAGGCAGATAAGTTACTTCAAACCCTCGTTTTTCGAGCCAAGTGCATGTTTCCAATACCGCATGATGCTCAATTTTTGTTGTTATTATATGGTTTCCCTTCTTCTCATTTGCGAAAGCAGCCCCCTTAATCGCCCAGTTATCAGATTCAGTGCCGCCGGATGTGAAGTAAATCTCCTCTGGATTTGCGCCTATAAGCTTTGCTACCTTTTCGCGAGCATCTTCCACTGCGCGTCGAGTATCTTTACCCAGTGAGTAGAGTGTTGATGCGCTGCCGAAGTTGTCAGTCAGATAAGGCAGCATTGCCTGAAGCACTTCCTGATCTAGCGGTGTTGTAGCTGCGTGATCGAGATAGATAACACTATACATTTGTTGTAATATCCTTTGGAAAATATTCTTCCGACGATTACTATCTGCCGGAGCTGCACATTTAGTTTATACCCTCAAAATTAGGTGGCTTAATCGCTCTACATGTTACGACTGGCAGGTTGTATGGTCAATACTCTCAGGCGTCGCTATAGTGATTGGAACTTGCGAAGTGTGGGCAGTTTCTGGTATTAGTGTATGCCGAGCAGATTATTAGGCGATATTGTTTGCTGGGAATTTTGTTTTGCGAAAGGGGATTTGAGTATTGAGCAAAGTTACCGACAGAGTCAAATCGGCTGCTGATACCAAGCAAGACACCTGTTGTGTAGAGAATACTCGCAGGGGTTGGGTGGTGGTAGCAGCTTCAGTGGTTATGCAGATGTGCCTTGGCGGCATTTACGCCTGGAGCATGTTTGTTAATCCATTGCGCGATGATTATAAGCTTACCACGACTCAGACGCAGATTATTTTTGGCGTTATAATAGCTGCTTTTACAATAGCTATGGTTTTTGCCGGAAGGCTTCAGGAAATAAGGAGTCCTCGGCTGGTTGCTTCAATAGGAGCTTTGATGTTTGGAATTGGTTGGATTTTAGCGTCGTTTTCAGGTGGCTCTTTTCCTGTTATCCTTTTGGGAATAGGAATAATCGGTGGGGTTGGCATAGGGTTTTGCTATGTCTGCCCTTTGGCTACGTGCGTGAAGTGGTTCCCGCATTTGAAAGGTTTTGTGACGGGGCTTGCTGTGGCAGGCTTTGGTGGTGGTGGTGTATTGCTTTCTTTTGTGGCAGGTTATCTTATTGAGAATGGAAACAACGTTCTTGAAGTGTTCCGCACAATTGGGCTGGTTTATGGGGTAATTTTGTTGGTCTGTGCTGCCATTTTGTGTGTTCCCAAAGGTTTATCGAAGGGTGAAAGAGCTAATGTTTTATTTGGTCAGGTTTTTCGAGAAAGCAGGTTTTGGTCACTTGTTGTAGGTATGTTCTGTGGGACGTTTGCTGGTTTGATGGTGATTGGGAATATCAAACCCATTGGTACATCTGTAGGACTTAGCCCTGAGCAGGCAGGCGTAGCTGTTGCTGCTTTGGCGGTTGGCAACGCGGTGGGCAGGATTTGCTGGGGGGTTGTATACGATAGAATTGGCTGGGTTGCAATACCTCTTTCTCTAACAGCTTTGTGCGCAGCGGTTATTATGCTTCTTCCATCTGCAGGTTCTGGTTCGGTGTTTTCACTGGCATCTGCGTTTGTGGGGTTTGGGTTTGGCGCTTGTTTTGTAGTATATGCTGCTCAGATTGCATCTTATTATGGACACAGTGCTGTAGGCAATCTTTACCCAATTGTGTTTTTAGCTTACGGTCTTTCAGGGATTTTGGGTCCTACGGTGGGAGGGCTGCTTTTTGATAAAACTGGCAGTTACTTGTCTGCTATGATAGTATCGGCGGTTATGATTATTTCTGGAGTAACGGTTATAACGATTATTGCTAGACGTGGTACAGGTGAAGTTCCTGTTTTGGTCGAGTAACCCAGCTTTTTGTAGCATACTGAGTGACTTTTTGTTAGTTTGGAGTTGCAAACATCCCTATGAATGTTTGAGAATATGAGAGTGTTGCAGATGAGAACTTTTTCTGCGGTTGTAAATTAGTTTTTTATATGAACCGAGAGATTCAGGGTTTACCGATAAAAATAGAGAATTTAGTCGTCGGCTATGGAGCCGAACCTGTGCTCGACGGCGTAAATCTTGAAATTTCAGCAGGTGAGTTTGTAGGCATAGTTGGCCCCAATGGCTCGGGCAAGACTACTCTCCTGCGTGCTATTGCGCGCGTTCTTAAACCTAGTATCGGCAGAGTAACTGTTGGTGGGCTTGATGTTCATGAAATATCGTCCAAGCGACTTGCGCAGGAGATGGCTGTTGTGCCCCAAGACACTATTCCTGCGTTTGATTTTACTGTGCGCGAAGTTGTGTTGATGGGTAGAACTCCTCACCTCTCACGTCTGCAGATGGAAAGCCATCGAGATTACGCTGTAGCCGAAAATGCTATGCGTCTGACCGGTACGCTTGATTTGGCTAACAGGCAGTTTGCAGCGCTTTCCGGTGGTGAGCGCCAGAGAGTGGTTATAGCTAGAGCGCTTGCGCAGGAGCCAAAGGTTATTCTTCTTGATGAGCCTACAACTCATCTGGACATGAATTATCAGTTTGAAGTTATGAATCTTATATATAGGCTCAACCGAGATCGCGGCATTACTGTGGTTGCGGTGCTTCATGATCTTAATCTTGCGGCGCATTATTGTGGGACGTTGGTTATGTTGCGGAAGGGAAAAATCCTTGCGTATGGTGAGCCGAAAGATGTGATAACCGCCGATAACGTGCGCAGAGTTTATGGCGCTGAGGTTTGGGTTAGAAAACATCCTACAACTGGAAGACCTTATGTTATAGCTGGTGTAGGTAGATCTTTAAGCGAATCAGAAGCCGACAAGTTTGAGCGTCGCCCTAAAGTGCATGTTATATGTGGTGGTGGTACTGGTGCGCCAATTTTTGCCAAGCTTATTAGACGCGGATTTCAGGTAACTGCTGGTGTGCTGAATGCAGGAGATACCGATCAAGAAGCTGCCGAAGCGCTGGGTGTGTATTCTGTGTGTACTCCACAGTTTACTGCGATAACAGAAGAAGCTGCAGAAGAAAACCTTCGATTGGCAATGGATGCGGATGTGGTGGTTGTATCCGATGCCCCGTTTGGAGTTTTGAACTTGCCTAATCTTATTACTGCGGCGAAGGCTGTCGAGTCCGGCGCTAAGGTTATTCTGCTTAGACCTAGCGATTTTCGAATGCGCGATTTCACCGGCGGCGAGGCTTCGGAAATATTTGAATCTATTGCTAGCAAAGCTGCATCAGCTTCGAGCACGGATGAGATTGTAGCTTTTGTTGAACAGTGTGCGGTTGCTGAAAACTAGGGCTGCTAGACAAAGATGCATCTCAACGCTATAAATGAACTATAGATGAAAGGTAAGCAAAAATAGCTTTTCGATGGAGTGATGTAATTGCCTGCCAATCTGACCCCACAATATCACGAAGCCGAAGCCAAGTTCAGAGCTGCAGTAACTGCTGAAGAAAAGATCGCAGCGCTTGAAGAGATGTTGGCTGTGATTCCGAAGCATAAGGGTACCGAAAAGCTACAAGCCGACATAAAACGCCGTATTTCTAAGCTTAGACAAAAAGAAGCTTCCAGCAATCGCGGCAAACACGGTGTTTTTTATCATGTTGAAAAGGAAGGCGCTGGCCAGATTATAGTTACAGGTTCTCCAAATTCCGGCAAGTCTCTTATCGTTCGTAGGCTTACGAATGCGGAGCCAGAGGTTGCAGAGTATCCGTTTACTACACGCAAACCGATGCCGGGCATGATGGAGTTTGAAGATATTCTCATTCAGCTTGTTGACAGTCCGCCGATTGTTAAAGAAGGCACGGAAAGCTGGGTTATAGCCATGCCGCGGTCGGCAGATGCGGTGCTGCTGGTAGCGGATTTGGCTTCAGATTCGGTTGTAGAAGATGTAGAGAATGTCTATAGTGCTCTAAGTTCGAATAAGATAATACTTACTGCACCTGGCAAGATCATATCCAGTGAATATCCAATCGGCACAGTGTGCAGGAATGCCATAATCGCCGCTAATAAACTTGATAAGCCTGAAGCTGCAGAGAACCTGGAGCTGCTTAGAGAACTCTGTGAAATCGAACTGCCTATTGTGCCTATATCAGCTCTGAGCGGCGAAGGGTTGGAGGCGCTGAAAAGCGAAATATTTCGGATGCTTGAGATAGTAAGAGTATATACCAAGCTTCCAGGCAAGCCTCCGGATAAAGAGAAACCTTTTGTTATGAAACGCGGCAGCACGGTTGACGATCTGACTGCGGCTGTACACCGCGGTTTCGTAGGCAAGGTGCGTTTTGCTCGTGCCTGGGGCAGAAATGTGCCTGACGGTGCAATGGTTGGACGCGACTACGAATTAGATGACGGAGATATTATAGAGCTTCACGTTTAATAGGGTTTGTCAGATAAAAGTTTTGTTGGCAAATTTACGGCACAATCTCGACGTTTCTGTTTTCTTGTGATATTATCACGCGGTAGATATTATTATGCTTGCGCTTACTATACTGCTTGTTTTGCTTGTGGCTACAGTTGTTGTTATGATCGCAGTGCTTGCTGCGCTTCATATGCTAAATTTGGTTCCACTGCTTGTGCCACTTATACCGCTTGTTTTGATGATCGGCACTGGGCTTTTGGGTTTAATAGAGATTCTGCTTTTGTTTGGAACCAAAGAAGACAATCGCATTGCAAAGAAAGAGCTTATGTGGCTTTGGGGTATATGTATTCTTAGCGCTCTCATCTGGTGGTTTTCCACATCACTTCTTTGGTAGCAGTATTTTAGAGCCTTTTTGCTGTCAGAGTGTATATAAGTTGTGTCACTGTCCGCCGATGGCATAAGAATCATTTCCAAGGTTACCCCTCGGCGGACAGTATATTGCTCAGTATATTGCTATTGTTTTGGCTTTGGCTGTGGTTTTGGAAAATCATCCGGGAGTATAAATTTACTCGGGTTGGGCATTTTGAAATCCGGCAAGGTTTCGTCTGTATTGGCTATGTAAACCCACCAATTATTGTAGCCATATTTTGTATAACCAGGATATTTGGGTATATGCTCGAGAATCCATTTTTGGTAACCAAACTGGTTGTTGCCCCATTCAGCGCTTCCGATTTCTCTCGGCTTGCCCCTTAGGTCTGGATAGTTGTACCAATTGTCTGCATATGAAAGAACTTTGCGCTTGTTATTATAATCATATCCGCCTTGCCCATTGGGTGGCACATGGCAGTTGCCTACCATAGAAGGAGTGCCTGGGTGGTCTAGTTCCAGCCAAGAGAATACGTTCCATGGGTCTCTAAGCTGGTGTGTATCCCATATTCCGTCCGAGCAAGCCAGCAACGCCATGCTTTCTACACGGTGTGTATAGCTGTGAATCATATTGTCGGGTCCAACTTCATAGTTAAAACCCATTACCCACATAGTATGGCCAATCTCTTCTGGTATATCATAAGGACGGTAAAGCCATGGGTTATCTGTTGGTCCAAATCGAGCATACCTGTTTGGAATATATCCAGCAAACTCATCAATTCCGTAACCGCTAGCGCCCCACACCCATAGCTCTTGAATGTTTTCTTTCTTGCAGCGTTCTAATAGATTGTTGTCAACGAAAAAACCACGGTAGCTCGATCTCGAAGGGTGCCACTGGTTGGTTCTTTTTGCTTCTAGGTAGGTATCTTCGTCATACTTGAATCCATCGATCATTCTTGGAAAATCATGAACAGTTATTATATCTACTATTTGGTAGTTAATGTATCCCCAACTAGCCTGTCTTATCACATCACATAGAATGTAGGAATATTCTATGCCATCAGCTAAGTTGAAGTATTCGGTTAGGGTTTTGTTGCCATGTTTTTTGAATATAGGGTCGTATCTGAGCACTATTACTTTGGATAGTTTACGCCCTACGGCTGCTTTCTCGTTGTAAACGAATGGCGGTCGTTTCCATCCTACGCTCTTTGGGTCTTCAACTGTATAGCATCCTTGTTCTTGTTTTTCACCTGCCGGCTTCATTATTTGCAGCGACATCCAAGCTGGTCGGTTGGGCTTAGTATTAGTAGTTGTTTTTGCCATTGCTGTTTCATGCGCAAATAAAAACAGGCAGATAGGCAGTATTGCGATCAGCAACTTTTTCATTCGATGGTATCCTCCTCAGTAAGTATTATTAACTAGTATACGCTAATATACTCTGCTCATACGCTCGCTGGCTATGGCGGCTTGGACGGAGTTTTTAACCCTGCCTGCTAGAATCTCTGTCGTGCTTTGTGCCAGCGCTGCATCTTCAGCAGTTATTTCAAGAACGGGTTTTTGTCGGATTATTAGGGTCGAGCCAATAATTTTCACTTCATAAGGTTGTGGGTCGCCAGCCATAGCTTGGTTTATCAACTCTGCGGCTTGTTTCGCTCTTTCTACCGAGGCGACGCCTTCGGCATCTGCCATCTTAAGCAGCACACGGTCACCTATCAGCAGCTCGGCGGTTTTGTCTGTCTCTTTTACATTCGCCAGAAGTCCATAGGAAACAGCTCGGCGGTTTATTGGTACCCCTTCATTTTTTAGCATAGAAAGTATGCTCTTTGCGCGTTCTCTCGATGGTGGGTGGGTGCTGGCTATACCGAGGTTGTCCTGCCTTGGGTCCATAGCTTCTTCGTGCGCCATACGCTCCATAAAAGTCAGCAGTCCAACTGGGTTATAGCCGGCTTTTGTCATAATCTGAATCGCTGTTGCATCGGCATCTTCTTCTGCTTTGCGGCTGTAAGCATTCAGTTTAGCTATACTGAGAAGCTGTGCGCCATAAAACACATTCTGCATATCTTGCGGCTGAACTTTGCCTATTATAGCGGCTGCCATTACTAGGAACACTGTCCCATCAAGTCTTGACTGTTTTTGTACTAGGTTAATCAGGTGGTGGTGAGTAACGTGGGCGATTTCATGTGCAAGTACTCCGGCAAGCTCATCATCTGACTGTACTGCGTCAATAAGTCCTTTGTTTATGTAAATGTAGCCTGCAGGCAGAGAAAACGCATTTATCTGTTTGTCGTCAACTATCTTGAAGCTGTAGTCAAAATCAGCAATTGTCGAATCGCCATAGGTGGCGGGAATTTCTGTGGTTTTTGCAACTTCGGCAAGCTTTTTGCCTATCTCTTCGACGCGCTTGGTCAGCTCTGGAGACGTAACGAACTTAAGCTCCTTGGCGGCTGCCTGGGCGCCTTCTGCCCCCATCTTCTTTTCAGTTTCAAAATTTTTGTCCGATGCTGCGGCTGCAGGCAGTGTAATAGTAATCACCAGCAAGGCAGCAAGCATCAGTTTAATCGCGCGCATTTTAATTGCTCCTCCACTATTATAGACGATGAAAAACACCTCTTAGGTGCCACAACTTTGTCAGATTGTTCGGATTGTTCCAAATTTTTATATACCGCCTGCTGCAGAAAATATGTTCTGCACGTTCTGCGTTGGGTTTTGTTGTTTATGCGCAGCTCTCTCATATTGGTGTTTTGTTTTTTGTGTGTGATAATTCAGTTTTTGCAGGAACGAATTATTCTCAGCTTGAGCGTGAAAGCTATTCGTTTTAGCAGATAAAAAATTTTGGATTTGGGATAGCGAGGCGTGTTGAATTCACTCCCATAATTACAAGACAGCATCGGCGGTAAAATGTAGAGTCAAAACGAAGAAATTTCTTTGAATTTTTTGTGAAAATTAGTGCAGGTGGCGCCATTGCAATTTTGTGGCTGTAATAGGAGTACAATTTGGATGTTGTGGGGTTCAGTTGGTTGTGATTTGGTTACAGGTTATGTGTTTGATGGTTTGTTTGGGCTGCGGTGACTGACGAGGTAATTTTTTGGTGGTTGTGATTATTAAGTATGAGGGATTATGGTAGAGTACGGGTTATTATAGCAGGGTACTCGAAAGAGCGGTCGGCGGGAAGTATAATATATCTGTGCAGTCGGATAAAGAATCGGTTTATGTTCGTGTAGCAGTTGACACTGAAGGTTCCAGTCATCTTGATTGGTTCACTTATTCGGTGCCGCCTGAGCTCGCTTCAGATATACGACTTGGAGGATGTGTTTTGGTGCCTTTTGGTCGGGTTCAGGCGGTTGGCTATGTAATCGGCGTTGACGAGGAGCCTGCTTACGAGAAGACACGCTCGATTTTGGCTGTTGTAGAGTCGCCTGTTGCGCTTTCTTCTGATTTAATTTCGCTTGCTGAATGGCTTTCGCGGCGTACATTATGCGGTTTATCGCGCTGCACTCATTCTATTCTGCCTGGTGTAGTGCAATGGAAGGTTCAGAAGATTAAGGATGATGCAGGCGGCGTTCGATATGAGCTTGTGCCGCCGGAAGGAAAAGTGCTTACAGCAGGTGGGGTATCGCTTGCGGTTCCTGCTTTTCAGGCTGCTCAGGCTGCAGAGAGTTTTCGTAAAAAATCGCCTAGGCAGGCGGAGGTGCTAGACTATCTGATAGAGCATGGCACGGCTTCGATTGCTTCGATATACTCGGATGTTGGCGCGAGTTCAAGCGTCATAATAGCATTGGTGAACAAGGGGCTCGTGCGCAAGGAAAAACTGAGTGTGCGCAGAACAGTTGATTCTTCGGCGCTGCCGTCAACTGCTCATCTGGAACTTTCGGACGAGCAGCGTGCGGCGCTTGATATAGTAAATAGTGCTGTAGATTGCGGCGATTCGAAGCCTATTTTGATACATGGGGTTACGGCGAGTGGAAAGACTGAGGTTTACCTGCGTGCGATAGAACATGTTCTTTCTTTGGGCAAACGGGCTTTGGTGTTGCTGCCGGAAATATCGCTTACTGCACAAGTGATGTCTATTTTTCGTGGGCGGTTTGGCGATAGGGTGGCAGTGCTTCACAGCATGCTCAGCGCTGGGGAGAGGTTTGACGAGTGGCATCGCATAGAGAAAGGCGAGGCTGATATTGTGTTGGGCGCGCGGAGCGCTGCGTTTGCGCCAATAAGCAATCTTGGGCTTGTTATAGTTGATGAAGAGCATGAGCCGAGCTATAAGCAAGATTCGGATCCACGATACAATGGGCGTGACGCTGCTTTATATAGGGCACAGTCAATCGGTGCGGCTGCTGTGTTGGGCAGCGCTACGCCATCGGTTGAGGCTTATTACAAAGCTGTGTCTGGCGAATATCGGCTGGTTGAGATGAGCAGACGGGTTGAAGAGAAGCCGATGCCGAATGTTGTTGTGGCTGATTTGGGCGAGGAGTTCAGGCGCGGCGAAGCTACGATATTTACTGCGAGACTTAGGGAAGGGATATTGGAAGCGCTTGCGGCTGGGCATCAGGTTATTCTTTTCCAGAACCGTAGGGCGTATGCGACGTTTCTGCTCTGTCGTGAGTGCGGCTATACAATGGAGTGTCCTTATTGCGCTGTATCTCTTAAACTGCATGCTGCTGAGCACGAGCTTAGGTGTCACCACTGTGATTATCGGCAGTTGGCGCCTGATGTATGTCCGAAGTGCGGCGGGCGGAGAATTGGGAAGTTTGGGATAGGCACGGAGAGGATAGAGGAGGAGACTAAAGCGGCTTTTCCGAACGTGCGTGTGCTTAGGATGGATAGGGATACTACTTCACGAAAAGGTTCGCATGCGGCTATACTTGAAGCGTTCAGGCGCAGAGAGGCAGATGTTTTGATTGGGACACAGATGGTAGCCAAAGGGTTGGATTTTCCTGGGGTTACGCTGGTTGGTGTAATAAGCGCGGATTCTGCGCTTAATATGCCTGATTTTCGCGCGGCAGAGCGTACTTTTCAGTTGATTTCACAGGTAGCGGGAAGGGCAGGGCGCGGCGCAGTGCCAGGCGAGGTTGTTGTTCAGACATTTAATCCGGAGCATTATGCTATAACTGCTGCGGCTGCGCATGATTATAAGGGGTTCTATGAGAAGGAGATCGAGAGACGGCGCGAGCATGGGTTTCCGCCGTTCGGTTCGATTGCTAACATTGTAAGCTCGGATGTTGACAGCGTTAAAGCTGAGCAGAGGCTCAGGAGACTTGCCGAAGAGATTGATGCTGAGGTAAAAACGGCTGGATTGGGTATTAGGATGATGGGTCCGTCGCCGTCGCCTATTGCTCGACTGCGGGGACGCTATAGGTGGCATTTTATGTTGGTGTCGCCTGAGAGAGAATGGATTATAGAGGTTTTGAAGGCTGTGTTCGAGAGGGCGCAGTCTTTGAAGCGTATGGTTACGGTGGATATTGATCCGGTAAGCACATTGTGACGGTTTTAGTGAGAGGTTATGTTAAATGGAGAATGTTGAGATAGTGAAATATGGTGAGCCGGTGCTCTCGGAACGCGCAAAAGAGGTGGATGCGATTACTGATGAGATACGAGAGCTTATCAGGAAGATGTACAGGATAATGGAGGAGTCGAACGGGGTTGGGCTTGCCGCCAATCAAATAGGCGTGCCGCTCAGAATCTTCACTTACGATGTTGGAGAGGGACCACACGCGATAATCAATCCGAGGATTGTACGTAAACTTGGCAGTCAGGTAGGAGTTGAAGGGTGTTTGAGCGTGCCTGGACTTCAGGGAGATGTTGAGCGTGCAAATATAGTTACGGTTGAAGGGCTTGATGAGAACGGGAATAATGTGAGGGTTACCGGCGAGGGGCTGCTTGCCAGAGTGTTTCAGCATGAGATAGATCATTTGGATGGGGTTGTTTTTATAGCTAGAGCCGATCCGGAGACACTTGAATGGGTTCAGATGGAGTCGGATGAGGAAAGTTTGGAAGAATGAGCGACGGCGACGGGCTTAGGTTGGTGTTTATGGGGACAAGCTCGTTTGCTGTTCCCAGTCTGAAGTCTCTGGTTGATGCTGGACATCAGGTGGAGCTGGTTGTTACTCAGCCGGATCGTCCAAGCGGACGCGGCAGGAATATGCTGGTTGAGCCGCCGGTTAAGAAAGTTGCAGTGGAGCTTGGAATACCGGTTTTTCAGCCTGAGCGAATAAGGGATGAGTCTGCTGTTGACCAGATACGCAAATTGGCGCCGCTTGACGCGATAGTTGTTGCCGCTTTTGGACAGATTGTGCCGCAGGAGATACTCGATATACCAAGAATGGGCTGCGTTAACGTTCATGGGTCGCTTCTGCCGAAGTACCGCGGCGCGGCGCCGATTCAGCGTGCGATTATGGCGGGCGAGACGCGTACTGGCGTTACTACGATGCTTATGGATGCGGGGATAGATACGGGCTGCATTCTGCTTCAAAGAGAGGTAGAAATTGGCGAGTTAGAAACTGCGGGCGAGCTTGAGTCGCGGTTGGCAGAGATTGGAGCCGAGCTGCTCTTGGAGACTCTGAGGCGAATGGCCTTGGGTGAAGTTGAGCTGGTTCAGCAGGATGATTCTTTAGCTACGTATGCGAAGTCTATAAAGCGTGAAGAGGGAAGGATAGACTGGAGAAAGAGCGGTAAGGAGATAGTAAACCTTGTTCGTGCTCTTTCGCCTAAGCCGGGCGCGTTCACGAGTTTTCGCGGCAGAGAGATAAAGATTTGGCGGGCGGCTGTTTTGGAGGAATCTTGTAGGGGCGAAGCTGGCGAGATTGTGGAAGTTTGCGGGCAGTATATTAAAGTTGCGGCAGTGGACTGCGCGTTGGCGGTGTTGGAAGTTCAGCCAGAGGGACGGAAAAGGATGAGCGGTGGCGATTTCGCACGCGGGTTTAGGATATCGGTGGGTGAAAGATTCGAGTAAAAGCGGCTTTTCTTTTAGTTGGAAGTATTGATTTGGGTTGTGAATCTTGATATACTTCAATTAGCGTGAAGTGTCGCGAGTTGTGCACCTGCCCGGGCACATCAATCGCCAGGTTGGTCGGAGCTGTAAAATCGCTATTATTTATTCATATTCTCCGGCCGTGTGTTTGGCGGTCGTCGAGGGTGGGAGTAGTGTGCCATGGGTATCATTGAAGAATGCTACGAGCGAGGCATAGCGCTTAAGTGCGAGGGTGACTATGATGGTGCGCTTGCAGAGTTTCGCACTATCTTAGAGCACGACCCAAATCACGCTGAAGCTCACAGGCAAATTGGGCTAGTTTATGGTTTTATAGGGTTGTTTGATGAGTCGTTGGAAGAGCTGCGGAAGGCTCTTGAGTTGGAGCCTGATAATTTGGCTTTTCGTAACGACTTAGCCCTTACGTACGCCATGCTTGGTATGGTTGAGGAAGCTAAGGCTGAGTTTGAAGCCGTGCTCGTGGTTGACCCTAATAATGATGTGGCACGACGGAATATTATCTACTTCTAGCTCGAAGATCGAGAGGTTTATTTAGTGCGCGGCCAAGAAAATGAAGCCGAAACAGGTCTGGCGAGGGTAAAGTTCGAGCCGGACGATATCGAGGTATTTGTTCCCAAAGGCACTACTATTGCGAAGGCTGCTTTTGCGGCTGGATGCGGTGTTGAAATGCCATGCGGGGGAATGGGAACGTGCGGCAAGTGCAGGGTGCACGCTGAAGGTGAGCTTTCGGAGCCTGATTCTAGTGAAAAGCGGTTGCTTTCGGCGGAAGCTTTGGCTGAAGGGATAAGGCTGGCTTGTCGGGCGAAGATTGAAGGCGATGCAGTTGTAGAGGTGCCTGCTGCCAGCCGTTCTATTGTACAGAAAATATTAAGTGACGGTGTAACACGCGATGTGCACGTGGCGCCGGCGGTTCAGAAGATATACGTAGAGCTGCCTAAGCCGACGCTTATTGACGAGCGCGGCGAGTTTGAAAGGTTAGCTGCTGGGCTGATGATGTATGATATAGAGGCTCAGATTGGCGTGCCGATGGCTAGGGAGCTGCCGAAGATACTGCGCGCGGCGGATTATCGGGTGACGGCGGTTGTTTCTGAGGATTGGGTTATTGCCGTTGAGCCTGGAAATACTGCGCGGCATAACTATGGTGTGGCGTTTGATATAGGCAGCACGACTATTGCAGGGTATTTGATAGACGTTAACACGGGACATGAGCTTGCCGTTACATCTGCAATGAATCCGCAGATGGCTTACGGCGATGATCTTGTGTCTAGGATAAACTTTGCTATGACCGAGCCGAGAGGGCTTGGTATGCTTAGAGATTCGCTGCTTGATGCGTTGAATAGGGTAATCAGGCAGCTTGTTGAAAATCAGGGGGTTGACCAAAGTAGCGTTTATGAGGTTACAATAGTCGGGAACACATGCATGACGCATATTTTCCTTGGGCTTGATATAACTACGCTGGGCACTTCTCCGTATGTGCCGACGATATGTGGGCAGATGACGCTCAGGGGAGAGGAAGCAGGGCTGGAGGTTAATCCTGGTGCGAGGGTGCATGTGCTGCCGAACGTTGCAGGGTTTGTAGGTTCGGATTTGGTTGGGGTGGTGCTTTCGGTTCTGCGCGAGGATGACAAGCGCACGAGACTTGCGGTTGATGTTGGCACTAATGGCGAGATGGCTCTGCAGCATGATGGCAGGTTGTATGCGTGCTCGGCGGCAGCCGGACCAGCGTTTGAGGGAGCAAGGATAGCTTATGGGATGCGCGGGTCTGTGGGTGCGATAGATTCGGTGTGCATTACTGATCACGTTGAGTTTACGACTGTTGATGACAAGCCTGCGTTGGGGATATGTGGATCGGGTGTTATTGATGCGGTTGCGGGGATGTTGGATGCAGGTGTTTTGGACGAGAGCGGGAGAATGCTGATACCTAGCGAGGCTGGGAATCTGCCGAGCGATATCGCAAACCGGCTTGTAGATGGTAGGGATGGTCCGGAGTTTGTGATTGCTTGGGCAGGAGAAACGGCGCGCAGAGAGAATATAACACTTAGTCAGCGTGATGTTAGGCAGCTTCAGCTTGCGAAGGGTTCGATACGAGCGGCTATTGAGACGTTGTTCAAAGTGGCAGGAACTAACAGCAGTGAGCTGGAAGATATTTTGTTGGCTGGAGCGTTTGGCAATTATATACGTAAGGAAAGCGCGGTGAGGATCGGGCTTATTCCTTCGATTGATATGGATAAGATTGTGCCGGTTGGAAATGCAGCCGGTGCCGGTGCAAAGCTTGCGCTTATATCGGTTAGGGAGCGCGAGCGTGCGAGGAGACTTGCGAGCAGGATAGAACATATAGAGCTTGCAAGTCACAGCGATTACGAGAACGAGTTTATGGATAAGATGCTTTTCCCGTCTTCTGCAGATGCTGCTGTGACGGGTAGATAGCAAAACGACAGGAGGGTTCAAGTGGCGGATCTTAATAGTTTGGCTCAGGCAATTATCAGTGGGAACAAGGACCTAGCTGAAAAACTGACCAAAGAGGCGCTTGAAGAAGGGATAGCGCCTGGGGTTGTGTTGAATGAAGGCTTGGTTGCCGGAATGAATGTAGTTGGGCAGAAGTTCAAAGCCAACGAGTTTTATGTGCCGGAGGTTCTTATTGCAGCACGTGCGATGAAGTCTGCAATGGAGCATCTGAGGCCGGTGTTGGCAGCATCTGGTACAGAGCCGGTTGGGCGAATAGTAATCGGTACTGTTAAAGGTGATTTGCATGACATTGGCAAGAATTTGGTGGCGATGATGCTCGAAGGCGCGGGCTTCGAAATCGTTGATCTGGGCGTTGATGTCAAGTCTGATACGTTTGTAGAGAAGGCGAAGGAGAAGGATGCTGACATAGTTGCGCTTTCTGCCCTGCTGACTACTACGATGCCGGCGATGAAAGAGACAGTCGAGGCTGTCAGATGCGCAGGGTTGGACTGCAAGGTTATCATCGGCGGCGCGCCTGTAACACAGAGCTTTGCCGACGAAATCGGTGCTGATGGCTATGCGCCAGACGCAGCAAGTGCTGTGGACAAAGTAAAGGAACTTATTTAGTCTGAGGATCAAGTGCTTCGAGCCGAGGCGAGTTTGATTGTCTCGGCTCGACATTTGATTGTTTTGGACGCAAGCTAGGTGGTGGCGTTTGGTGGCTGGTTTCACATCGTCTCCTGTGGCGATGCTTGCCTTTAGTATCATTACCGGTGCTCTTGGGCAGATATTGCTTAAGTGGGGCATGCGAATTGTGTCGGCTGGTGGCAAAGAGGAGGTCGGTACTGCTGCGGTTGTGGCTGCGATAAAGGCAATAGGCAATCCGTGGGTGCTGGCAGGGTTTTTGCTCTATGGCTTGAGCTCGATAGTTTGGCTGATGATACTCAAGAAGGTGCCACTTTCGACTGCGTATCCGATGATCAGCGCTGGTTACATTGTTGTTGTTCTGCTGTCGGCACTAGTGCTGCGCGAGCAGGTAAGATGGGGTATTACGGTGCCAGGGCTGCTCTTGATATCTGTTGGCGTTACGCTTATTGGTTTGGGATTGTCGGGAGGCAGATAGGATACGACGATTGAAACTGTTCGACGGCTTGCGCCGTTCATTATTTTTGTTGTTCTTGTAATAGTTTTTCTCTACCCCGTTTTATTCGGTGGGAAAGCGCTTCTTCCTGCCGACTTTATCTATGGCATGCTGCCTTGGAAGGCTGCTGCTAAGCCTGCTAATCTTCCTCAATGGAATCCGCTTCTCTGGGATGGCATAGCTCAGTTTTATCCATGGCGTGTGTTTTATGCAAGGTCTGTTAGCGAAGGTGTTCTGCCGCTTTGGAATCCTTACCAGTTCTGTGGAACACCGTTTGCGGCTAACGCACAATCTGCAGTTTTTTATCCGTTTAGCTTAATATTTGTGGTTATGCAGCCTGCGCGCGCGTTTGGTTATTCTGCAGCACTCCATCTTCTTATTGCAGGGATATTTATGTTTCTGCTGGCGAGAAGGCTTGGGTTGGGGCGATTTGGCTCGATTGCTGCAGGTGTTACGTATGCGTTCAGCGCATTTATGATGGTTTGGCTGGAGTTGCCGACGTTTGTGGATGTTGCTGCTTGGTTGCCGGCGGCACTTTTTTTGATACTTATGGCGGCAGATGGGATGAGCGCTGCGTGGGCGATTGCAGCGGGAGCTGCGCTTGGGCTTTCGGTTCTTGCGGGGCATCTTCAGATAGCTTCTTATGTGTTTTTGTCTGCCGGTGGTTTGTGGATATGGATTGTGGTTGGAAAGATGCGTGAACGCGGAGCGCGCGCGTTTTTGGCTGCTGTGGGGTTGGCTGTTTTGTGTTTTGTGGTTGCTTTTCTTGTTGCATCGCCGCAGTTGATGCAGACTGTCGAGCTTGCCAAAATGTCGCATAGGGTGCGTGATGTGAGTGCTGAAGGTTATGCGCGTTATCTTGGGAATGGGATACCTATTCATCATTTAGCAACTCTGTTCATGCCTGATTTCTATGGTAATCCTTCGCGGAGTTATTGGGGTGGCAGCGCGGATTTGTTTATGGAGCGGGCTATGTATATCGGCGCTGTGCCGCTCTTTCTTGCGATTGTTGGAGTGCTGTTTGGGATAAGACGACGCGGGGTAGGTTTTTTTGCAGTGCTTGGGTTGGTTGGTCTGCTTTGCGCGCTCGGCACTCATCTAAACTGGATATTTTATTATCTGCTGCCTGGCACAAGCGCGCTCGGCGGGCCAAACAGAATGATAATGCTTTTTTGCTTTTCAGCGGCTGTGTTGGCGGGTGTGGGTGCTGATTGGTTTGAGACTACGGCGCAGGAGAAGCAGGAATCGGGAAGGCGAAAAGGCTGGCGGGCGCTGTTGGTGGGGTCTGCGGTCTATTTTCTTGCGTTCATTGCTTTTCAGGGAGTTGCTGCGGAGTGGGTTAAAGCGATGGGCGGTGAGGTTGGAAGTCTGCTTAACGTCGTCATGCAGCAGTATGTGTCTTTTGGCGCGCTGCTGCTTGCAGGTCTTGGAGTTATTGCGCTTTATACTGCCGGATATTTGCCAAGGCTTGTGTTCGGTGGGCTTATAGTTTTAGTGATTTCGGCTGATTTGATATCATTTGGCGCTTCGTTTAATCCGATGGTGCCTGTTTCTAAGGTATATCCGAAGACTGAGCTGATAAATCGGCTTGAGCGAACTTGCTCGGGGCAGAGATTGGCGCCGATAAACACCAGATGGAGTCTTTATGAGTATCCGGAGGCAGTTCTGCCGCCGAACGCGGCTATGGTATATGGATTTTATGATGCTCAGGGGTATGACAGTCTGTATCTTAGAAGTTACAAAGATTTTGTTGATGCACGGTTGGGAGAGGATGCATCGCCGGTTGAGAATGGGAACATTTTGTTTATTAAGTCATCAGCGCTTCCTGTGGATGCGGCTTCGGTTGTGCTGACAAAGAAAACAGATGCGATTGGTAGGGAAAGGGAATTTGATTTTGAGGCTGACGGGGTGGAAGTGAGCCGGTTCAAAGCGAAAGGGATTGTTCATTTGGAGCCTGTTACTCGAATGCAGGCTGATGCTGCAGTAGTGCATAGGGATGCGAACACGCTTGTTGTGCGAACGGATTGTAATGGTGTTGCAGATTTGCTGGTTTTTGAGACTATGCATCCTGGCTGGCGTGTGTGGGTTGATGGTAAGCCTGGTCGGATTGAGACTTTTTTTGATGTGTTTCGTAGGGTTAGGCTGACAAGGGGTGAGCATATAGTTCGGTTTGAGTTTGAGCCGGAAAGTTATGTAGTTGGGATGTTTCTTGGTTTGCTGGGTATTGCTTGCGTTGGCGCGGCTGTAGGCATGGTGGCATTACGGAGGCGCGGGAGATGAGTCGCAGGCAGTGGGCTTCGTCGCTGGCATGGGCATGTGTGGTTGTGATTTTAGCGTCTTTACCATACTTGCTCGGAGTGACCTTGTGTATGCAGGGCTCGGAGTTCGACGGCACAGTTTTTGCCGGCTTTACTTACAACTTGGATGATGCATGTGTTTATTGTTCTTGGATAAAACAGGTCGCGGACGGGCATATTTTATATCGGAATCTTTACACTAATGAGCCTCAGCCAGTGCTTCAGTTCAATGTGTTTTTTGTGATATTGGGGCTTATTTCGCGTTTTACCTCGCTTTCGCCTGTTGTGGTAATGCACATAGCAAGAATTGTGTTGGGGATTGGGGTTTTGTTGGTTATTTGGAGGTTTGCGGCGAGGTTTCTTAAGTCTGGGGATGGACTTGTGTTTGTGGTGCCGATTGCTGGTTTTGCTTCAGGATTAGGGTTTTTGCTGCCGAAGGTTGCAGGGCATAAAGGGTCGGTTGATTTATGGCAGCCAGAAGCAATTATCTTTTTGTCTATTTATTTGAATCCGCTGTTTTTGGCTGGGCTTATTCTTATGCTCGGCGCGTTTCATTTTCTGCTTGAGGCGAAGGAGAAAGGAAAGCTTGCCTACGCTTTTGCCGCTGGGTTGATGCTTCTTCTGCTGGGCAATGTTCATACGTATGACGTTTTGACTGTTGGTGTTGTTTGGGCAGCTTATCTGATAGTGGATTTTATTGTTGCTCGAAATGTTAACTGGCGCGCGGTGGGACTAAGTCTGATTGCGGCGATATGTGCGCTGCCATCTGTAGGGTATCAGATTTATCAGTTCAGCAGGGTTGAGGTATTTAGGGCACGGGTTGAGACTGCAGCGCCGTCACCTGCTTTGTGGGCGTATTTTGCTGGTTTTGGACTGTTGGTTGTTGGTGCGGTGGCAGGTGCTGTTTGGGGATATAGGCACAGATGCACGCTGTTTTTGATAGTGTGGTCAATTGTGGGATTTGCGCTGCCTTATATACCATTTTCTCAACAGCGCAAGCTTGTGATGGGACTTCAGGTGCCGCTGGTTATATTGTCGGTAATAGCGCTTTCGGAGATTGTAAGCAGGTTTGGACGGCGGTGTGTGCTTATTCTGCTGCTAGCGGCTATTTTTTTGCTTTCGGGATCGAATTTTTACTTTATTAATAGAGATATGATGCTGCTTACCAGAGGCATGACGGCGCCGATCTATCCTGCTTTTGTGACTGATGGTCAGATGCAGGTTTTTGATTGGCTTCGGGGAAATGTGGGCGAAGAAGATGCTATTTTTGCGCCTAGAGAGCTTGCGGTGTTTGTGCCGGCGTTTGCAGGGCGTCAGGTTTATTACGGGCATTGGAGCGAGACGCCAGATTTTGCTCGGAAATTTGCGGAGTGGCGTATGTTTGTCGGTACAGATATGACGGATGAGGAGAGAGCGGAGTTTCTTCGGGCTAATAATATTCGCTGGGTTGTGGGTTATGTATCACCTCCAAAATCAGAAATCAATCTTGCAAAAGTTGGTTGTCTTAGGAAAGCTTTTGAATCCAAAGATGTAGTTGTTTATAAAGTGTTGTAACCTCGGCAAGTTCGGACGGTCAGCCTCAATATTTATTTCAAAGTTTGAATAGCCCGATACAATTTTTATGCTTGATTGACAATTGATGTATATTGGGGTATTTTGCAGGTAGGTTGCTCTAATTTGCATATAGCACAATAAGGGTGGTGGAAGGTATGTTTGCAAACCTGAGATATCTGGGTGTGGCGCTGATCCTATGCTTGTCTATTTCGGCAGCCGCTGATGCTCAATCTGGCGTAATTATTGGGTGGGGAACCTATGTTGTAGCTCCGGTTGGTACTTTGGTCAATATATCAGCCGGTGAATATCACAGTTTGGGCAGAAGATCTGACGGGGCGACCGTTGCCTGGGGATTCAACAGTAAAGGTCAATCTTATCCGCCTGCTTCTAATACCAGGTTTACCGCGATTTCGGCGGGAGGTTTCCATAACCTAGGGATTAAATCGGATGGGAGCGTTGCGGCATGGGGAGATAACTATTACGGTCAATGCAATGTGCCGTTTCCAAACTCTGGATTTATCGCTGTTTCGGCTGGATTTTCTCATAGTTTGGCTCTTAAGTTTGACGGTTCTATTGTCGCCTGGGGCAGAAACGATTATGGTCAGTGTGATGTGCCGTTTCCTAACACAGATTTCATTGCTATTGCTGCTGGCTCATACCATAGTTTGGGGTTGAAGTCTGATGGTTCGGTTGTTGCTTGGGGGAGAAATGAGTCTGGGCAGTGCGACGTGCCGTTGCCGAATACTGGGTTTGTTGCAATTTCTGCAGGTGGATATCACAGCTTGGGGTTGAAAGCGGGTGGCGTTGTGGTTGCATGGGGAGGCAATTACGATGGCCAGTGCAATGTGCCATCGCCAAACAGTGGGTTTACGGCAATCGAAGCAGGCGAGAGCCACAGCCTTGGGTTAAAGTCAGATGGCAGCATCGTTGCTTGGGGGAGCAATCTCGATCACAGCCGCAGGTATGCTGGCCAGTGCGACGTGCCGTTGCCGAATACTGGGTTTGTTGCAATTTCTGCGGGCGGCATACACAGCCTTGGGCTTAAATCAGATGGCAGCGTGGTAGCCTGGGGATCCAACGGCGCTAATCAATGTAATGTACCGCCGCCGAACGATGAATTCGCCGCGGTTTCGTTTAGTGGGTCTCATGCGTTAGGGCTTAAGTCAGATGGCAGTATTGCGGCGTGGGGAGATAACTACTACGGACAGTGCAGCGTTCCGTCGCCAAATGCTGGGTTTGCTGCAGTTGCTGCCGGTGACTGTCATAGCCTTGGGCTTAAATCAGATGGGAGTATTGTAGCATGGGGTTTGAATGATTATGGTCAGTGCAATGTGCCATCGCCAAACAGCGGGTTTGTTGCGATTGCAGCTGGCTTACGCTACAGCCTTGGGCTTAAATCAAACGGCAGCGTTGTCGTTTGGGGTACTAACTACTATGGTCAGTGCAATGTGCCATCGCCAAACAGTGGATTTGTTGCGATTGCGGCGGGTGAAGATCACTGTTTGGGATTGAAGTCTGATGGTTCGATTGTTGGATGGGGACGGAACGAGAGCGGTCAGTGCAATGTGCCATCGCCAAACAGTGGATTTGTTGCGATTGCAGCTGGTGAAGCGCACAGTTTGGGATTGAAGTCTGATGGTTCGATTGTTGGATGGGGATGGAACGAGAGCGGTCAGTGCAATGTGCCATCGCCAAACAGTGGATTTGTTGCGATTGCGGCTGGTGCTACTCACAGTTTGGGATTGAAGTCTGATGGTTCGATTGTTGGTTGGGGATGGAATGGGTATGGTCAGTGCAACGCGCCATCGCCAAACACTGGTTTTATCGAGATTGCATCCGGTGGACTTGCTAGCTTTGGGATAAAACTTGATACGTCTGTACCGTTTGCCAGCGTGGCACAGGCAGAACGATACTCGGAGGGTTCTACTCTAGCAATAGATGGTGCTGTTGTTTCTGCTGTTTGGTCGGATGTGTTCTATATTCAATCGTTTGATAGAGTGTCTGGGGTACGTGTATTGAAGATGAAGACGTTACAAAATATTGGTGAAGGCGATATTGTTTATGTTATTGGTATGGTAAAGACCGCTTCGAGTGGAGAGCGGTATATATCTCCTGCGCTTGTTGTTAAAAGGACGACCGGATGTTCGGTTCGGCCTTGGGGGATGAGCAATAAATGGATTGGCGGAGCTGATGCGATAGATTCTGGCACAGGATGGGGACAGATAGGTGTTGACGGTGGAGTCGGGTTGAACAATATTGGGCTTCTTGTGAAAACTACTGGTAAGGTTAAGCCTATTGATTCGACAAGCTTTACGCTTTATGACGGTTCGCCAATCAAATTGAAGTGCGTCGTGCCTGCTGGTGTCAGCGTGCCGCCGTATGGCGCTTATGTATCGGTGGTTGGTGTGAGCTCGTGTGAGCTGGTGAGTGGCAAAGTAAACCGTCTGCTTAGAGTGCGCAAACAAAGCGATATGGTTCTGCTGAAATCGCCTTAGAGATGCAATATTTGAAGTTTTTTCACCCGGATAGGTTGCATTTCGGATTTACACAGTGTGACATTTTCGTTTCTCTACTGTACACTATTCAATTGATTTGTGATTCGTTGAGATAAAGTCGTTTTTGATAGAATATATTGTTTGTGGTGAATATTTTTGCTGTAGCATCGTATTAAAGTTGGTTATAAAACCGCAAATCTCTTCTTGTTTAAGGTGACGTAATGTTTGGCAAGATTAGTGTTGGTAAGAAGTTTCTTTTGCTGTTCGTGTTTGCTGCATTTATACAATTAGTTAACGCATCAGCAGCAGGGGGGACAGTAATTTCGATTCACAGTATTGCATTCAAAAGGCTGGTTCGCGATTCATATGAGTGGGGAAATGCAGGTGATCCAAACGGATTCTTCTCCTGGCTTGACACTCGGTTTCGGGAAGTTAAAGCAAAATGTAACGGACTGCAGGATGGGTCTTTGGATTTGTTGTTACGTAATGAGAGGCATAAGCTTGGTCGGATACAGTCTGTTGGGCTAAGAGCATCAGAGGAGCAGAATTTCGCTGGGCTTTTGCACAAGCTTGTGAAGGTTATGATACCGCGATTCAGTTTGAACAGGGGATTTGAGTTCTATAACGTAGTGCGTTATGGCGAACGGCAGTGCTTGCTGCAGAGTGTGTTAATTACAGGTCTTTTGGAAGATGCAGGTCTAAAATCTGGTATTGCTATGGTTTATAAGAATGAACGCGGCGAAATAAGTAACAATGGGCATGCTGTGACTATTGTGAAGCTTGCCGATGGGCACGATATAATCGTTGATGCGTCAGAGCCCGTGCCATTTGCCAAGCAAAAGGGGCTGATGATGATTGTCAATGGTAGTTATCGGTATGTAGAGCCACAGTATGCAAACAAATCTCCAATTATAATCGCATACAAACAGGCAAACTCTGGGTCAGTATTGAAACCGAGTCAAGTGAATGTTTTGGACTACGACTTTGTACGCTCGCAGTTTTTCTTTTATCGTGGTGAGAGAGCGCCGGATGGTTTACTTGCTGCCCACCCAACAAGCAAGGGACTACTTTCGTCGGAGTATGCCATGACTTTGAGTGTGAAAATATGTCCGCGGAATCCTTTGTCGGTTTATACTCTTGGCAGGATATATGCTATGGAGGGTCACAAGCGCCTTGCTGCTGAGCAATTTGAACGTGCTTGCAAGCTTTATAATAAATATGGCTGGGTTCCGGATGGCCCAAAGGAATATGATAGATATGCTCGCCAAAACAAATGGATCAACGCAAAATCTTAAAGCTGATAATGTTTCAGTATCCAACGTTGGTCTGATTCATAGCTCAAAACCGAGTCGGTTTGTTGCTCTTGATGCGCTGCGCGGCCTTGCCATTATTTTGATGCTGTTTGTAAATAACTTCGGTCGTTCCGCTGAAACGCCTGTGCAACTTAGGCATGCAGGATGGGGCGAAGGCGTGCATCTTGCTGATCTGGCATTTCCCTGGTTTTTGTTTTGTGTAGGAGTTGCTATTCCATTCTCAGCGGCTGGGTTTTATAGTAAGAACGAGCCACAGTGGAAATTTGATCTTAGAGTCATGCGCCGCACACTGATACTCCTAGCAATTGGAGCAATCTTGGATAGTATGTGGGATAGACGGCTAGAGTTGTTCAGTATTGGGGTTCTTCAGACAATCGCACTTGCTTATTTAGTAGGAAGTATTATTTATGAGCTACATGGTTATCGCAGGTTGGGTATTGCATTTGTTGGGCTGATAGCTTATTGGTTTATGATAAAGTATATGCCTATTCCGGGCGGACACGTTGGTGCTTTTAGTGAATCGGAGAACTTCATTCGGCATTTGAATAGCAACTATCTTGGGCAGGTTGGACTTTGGAATGCAACTAGGATAATCCCTGCGGCATCGCTCGTGCTTATATCTACATTCATTGGGGATGTTGTGATTCGGAAGGATACAGATTTAAGAAAGATTTTTAGGCTTGCGATAATTGGTGGTATTCTAGTGGCGATGGGTTTTGTTTGGAGCTTCAGCCTTCCGTTCAATAAATGGGTTTGGACGCCATCCTATGTTTTGCTATCTGCCGGCACGGGCGTTTTTTTATTAGCCATATTTCATTTTATCAGTGTTGGGAAGAAGTACTCCGGTGTGTTATTTCCATTTGTTGTATTTGGTTCAAATGCCATACTGCTGTATGTTCTGCCTATACTCAGCAAGGGGCTAATACTGAGTCCTCTGCATATATACATTCACGGCTGGATAGGTGTTGTGCCATTTGTTGTTTTCTGGTGGTTAGTGGCTTGGTTTTTGTATCGCAGGCGGTTGTTTTTCAGGGTCTAGGTTTTCTAGCCAGCTTGAGGAGTTCAGGAATAGTTACGAATCTATATCCATCGTTGCGTAGTTCTTCTATGATCATCGGCAGTGCACGCGCATCTTTCCATCTCGATTTGAAAGTCCCATCATGCGCCAGTATTATGCACCCAGGACGTCTATGTTCAAACACTCTTTTCGCCATAAGCTCGGGCGTTGGAGCATCATGGTGATCAGCAGATACAGTCCATAGTACAGTTCGATAGCCTTCTTCTGCTGCTATAGTTAACACAGCTCCGTTTACCAAGCCTCTAGGCGGTCTGAATAGGTGCGCTCGTCTGCCGGTCATTTTTTCTATAATCTCTTCGCACTTGTCCAATTCTCGTATTATCTGAGCTTCGCTCTCGGATTCTAAGCTGTGAGGATGTGTGTAGGTATGGTTTGCGATTACATGTCCACGTAATGCAACTTCTTTGACAATGTTTGGGTATTTTTCCATCTCCTTGCCGATCATAAAGAACGTTGCTTTCACATTGTATTTATCGAGTGTAGCGAGTATTTCCGGGGTAAAGGTTGGATGGGGTCCATCATCGAAAGTAAGTGCTGCTACTTTTTCTTTCGTTGGGACAAAATAGATTACCTGTGCTTGCCATTCAGATGTTCTGCGATACGAATGTGCCAGCACAATGACTAGTGCTGCCGCCAGCGCAACTTCTAGAATTGTTCGGGGGATGTTTCTATTAATCATGGTTTCCCATTATTGTTCAGCCAATCATCAATTGTTACAAATTTATAGCCGCGGCTCTTGAGCGTTTTTATTATGTCAGGCAGCACATTTACTGTTTGCTGCACGCCATCATGAATGAGTATTATGCCGCCATTTTTTGCTTTGGAAAGTGTACGCGACTTGATTGTTGATTCACCCGGGCTAAGATAGTCTCCTGGGTCGTCTGTCCAAAGTACTATTGTATATCCAAGGTTGTTTGCAATGGTAGCTACATTTAGGTCATAATCGCCGCCAGGTGGACGGAAAAGGTGCGGGTTTTTGACGCCCAGGCTCTTAAGCACATCTCCACAGGCTTGAATCTCAGTTGCTACGTACTGTGGAGGGATTTTTGTTAGGTTCACATGATGATATGTGTGATTTCCTATGCTGTGTCCGTTGGCAATTTCCATTTTGACAAGAGCAGGGTTCTTTTCTGCCAATGCGCCAACCAAAAAGAATGTAGCTTTGACGTTGTTGCGCTTCAATATTTCCAAAATCTGTGGCGTGAATTTTGGATGAGGTCCATCGTCAAATGTAAGTGCAATTTCTTTTCTAGCTGAATCACCTCGCATCAACTTGCGTAGGTTTTGCCCAGCTGATAATTCTTGCTTGTTCTGCACTTTGAGTCTATGTACGCTTTTGTAAACTTCTTTTTCTGCTTTATTCCAATATGCATCGGTTTCACTTTTTTCTTTGGAGATTATTTGTTGTCCGGAAGGTTGCTCAACACTAAGTTTTTTAGGGGTAATGCCGAACAACGGCATTACCACGCATAAGAGCATAAAAAGTAAAACAGCAGCATACTTCATAGGTTTGTTCATGTTCTTTTTTCCCATCAGACAGGTATTATAGCAGATTATACCATTTAGCAGAATGGTTCTGTTATACGCGTAGGAATACTTTTTTCGTATATAGACGCAACAGCACAAGCCACCATATCGCTACATATCCCATCGTATAAAGCCAGCCCCCGCCTATATTACCTGCCGCCGATTTTGCAGAGTTCAGCAGATATTGTTGAATCGTGCAGGTCGTTTGTGTGTTCGTTTGTATCGTCCAGCTTTGAAGGATGTACACCTTCGCGAGTATCGGTAGGACGTAGGCTAGGATTGCGTTTGAGCCGAATACGACCAAAGGGAATGCCCATTTCTTTGCGTTAGCGCAGTCAGCAATGGCATAGAATATGCCTAATACTATTGCTCCTAATCCGGCAGAGAATAGGATATAGGATGATGTCCATACTTGCTTATTGAATGGCAGGTCAAAGTTCCATAAAAATCCAACCAGCGCCAATCCAACTCCACAGCCTACAATCCATATTGCCTTGTGCCACTTAGGCAGGTTTTCGCTGCGAATAATATCTCCAAATGCTGAACCTATAATTACCAACGCGCTTGTTGGCACCGTCGAGAATATTCCTTTTAAATGATACTGTCCTAGATACACTTCGTTGAGATGCCTGATTATATTTTTGTTTTCAGTGAAGTACCCAGCACCTATCCCCGGTATTGGTATAAACCGAATCATCGCCCAGTAACCCACCAATAGAGCTGCTGCAACAGCAAGTCGCCTGTGTATGCTCAGATCGTAAAGTAGTGCTCCTACCATATACGCCAATCCAATGAGCTGCAACACACCAAGCCCAAATATAGGGCTTTTGACGAGGCTTGAGTCGAGAAGGCAGCCAATCGCCAACAGCCAAATAGTGCGGCTCAGCACTCTTAAATCATATTTCCAAGGCGCCAAACCTTTTGCTTTGTGCGATGCTGCAGAGTAAGGTATTGCTACACCGACTATGAATAAGAACCAAGGGAACACCATATCGGCGAATGTAACACCGCTGTTCCATCCGGCATGTTTAAGTATTTTGGGTGTATAAGCATCCAATGCCAGGTTGTTTACAATGAGCATGCCTACTATGGTGAACCCTCGAAACGCATCCAGCGAAACTAGCCGTAACTGTTTTGGTTTGGGTTGATTGTCAATAATCTGTTTTTCATGATATGTCTGCAATTTATTGCCTCACGATTATGAGTCAATGCTGCTGCATTATTATACCCATCAGCGGGCTGTTTATGATATCAAAGTGCATCTGAAGGTGACTATTTTTATTTATGTATAATACGATTGAAAGTGATGTTTGTGTTTCGTCTGCATCCTTCCTTCACATCCGTTCGGCTGGTATAATTGCCGATGGCATTGGATTGTTAGATTTTAGATGAGGTAGGTATTGATTTGGAGATAATAAGGGAAAGGAGCACGGTCGAACCGATACGCTCAGTACTTTTTGACTTCGATGGAACCATATCCGTTATACGTGAGGGTTGGCAGGAGGTTATGGTTCCTTATTTCGCTGAAGAACTTTCGTTAGCATCGAAGGATGAATCTATAGAAGAGATAATGTCGGTTGTGCGCGAGTTTGTTGATCTGCTGACCGGCAAGGATACTATTTTTCAGTGCATAAGGCTTGGTGAGGAGATCGAGAAACGCGGCGGCAGGGCAAAAGATCCACTTGAGTATAAGCGTGAGTATCTGCGTCGGCTGAGTAACCGCATAGAAGATCGTATAGATGGGCTTAGAGAAGGACGGATTAAGCCTGAGGATATGGTGATAATGGGGTCTTTTGAATTGTTGGAAGTGCTTGCACAAAGAGATGTTCGCATGTATCTTGCAAGCGGGACGGATCATCCTGATGTGTTGGAAGAGGCGAGGCTTTTGGGACTTGAGAGATATTTTGGTGATAGGATATTTGGCGCACTTGATGATTGGACAGTGCGATCTAAAGCTACTGTAATAGATCATATTTTGAAGTTTCATGGATTGGGTGGCGGTTCGCTTGCAGTGTTTGGTGATGGGTTTGTGGAGATTGAATGCGGCAGGGCGGTTGGCGGAGTTGCTGTTGGTGTGGCTTCGAACGAGGTTGAGCGTAGAGGGCTTAATGAGTGGAAGCGCAGCAGGTTGATTGCAGCAGGCGCGGATGTGATAGTGCCGGACTACTTGGATTTGGATCCGCTGATCCGGTTTCTTTTTGAATAAACCATGCAGCTTAGATAGGAGAAGTGTTATGCCTTACGAAAAGTTTGATGTGAGCCGGATTGAGCTTGAGCCGATTGCAAACAGAGAAAACCTTACCAGCCTTTCGGATGTGCGGTCACTTAATGATCCGGTGCCGGAGTTTGATTCGCCGGCGCTTGCGCAGGTAGCTGATCGTGTAAGATCGGCGCACTCAAAAGGCAAACAGGTGGTTATGATGATGGGTGCGCATGTAATAAAGGTTGGGATGTCGCGGTATGTGATTGATCTGATGGAGCGTGGGATAGTGACGCATGTTGCGCTGAATGGAGCAGGCATGATTCATGATTTCGAGCTTGCGATGATAGGTGGAACAGCAGAGAGCGTGCCTCAGAATATCAAGAATGGACGCTTTGGGATGTGGCGCGAGACAAGCGAGCTTAATGAGATAGCGAAGTCGGCTGCGGAGCAGAATATAGGTCTTGGGGAAGCTGTAGGACGTGTGGCGATTGGTTTTAGGTATGCAGATGTGAGCATTTTGGCGGCGGGAGTGCGGCTGGGGGTGCCGGTTACTGTGCATGTGGCTATTGGTCAGGACATAGTTCATGAGCATCCAAACTGCGATGGAGCTGCTATTGGCAAAGCCACTTACAACGATTTTTTGATTTTCACTAACACCATCTCAAAGCTTGAAGGCGGTGCCATGCTATGTTTTGGCACTGCGGTTATGGGGCCGGAGGTATATCTTAAAGCGCTTTCAATGGTGCGTAATGTGGCACGCAGAACGGGGGAAAGCATAGCGCATTTTACGACTGCAGTATTCGATCTTATCGCACTGCCTGAGGATATAACTAAAGAAGCTTCTAAGACTGAGGCAGCTTATTACTACAGACCTTGGAAGACAATTTTGATTCGGACGGTTGCTGACGGCGGTGAAAGTTTCTATGTGCAGGGGGATCACAGAGTTACCGTTCCGAACCTTTGGAAACTGGTTACGTCGAGATCGGAGGGTGCCGATGGATAGGCAGAAGCTTGAATATGTGCTTAAGAAGGTTCAGAGCGTTTCGGTTCTTGTTGTTGGTGATTTCTTTTTGGATAAGTATTTTGAGATAGATCGTTCTTTGGACGAGGTTTCTATAGAGACAGGGCTTACTGCTTATCAGGTAGTTGGGAAGCGTAGTGCGCCTGGGGCTGCAGGTGTTGTTACAGCTAATTTGAAAGCGATTGGAGTCGGTGAGGTTATTTGTTTGGGAGTTGTAGGCAAAGATGGCGAAGGGTTCGAGCTTAAGTGCGGGCTTGTGGATGTGGGTGCTCGGACGGATGCAATGATCGAGTCCGGTGAAGTTTTTACGCCTACGTATATGAAGCCGCTTGTGAAGGAGGGGAATGGGCGGTTTTCGGAGATGTCGCGTCTTGATATTAAGAATCGGAAACCAATGCCTCGCGATATAGAAGACGAGTTGATTGATAGGCTTAAAGTGCTGTTGGCTGGGGTTGATGGAGTGGCTGTGTCTGATCAGGTGCAGGAGCGCAACTGTGGAGTGATAACAGATCGGGTGCGAGATGAAATAGCAGGATTGGCAGGAGAAGGGAAGTTTGTTTTGGTGGATTCTCGTGTGCGCATAGGTGAGTTCAGACGCGCTGCGGTTAAGCCGAACAGTTTTGAAGCTGCGCGTGCGGTTGGACTTGGGTTCGATGGCGAACCTACGCTTGAGCAGGCTAAGTCTGCAGGGGTCGCACTTGCTGAGAAGGTTGGCAGTACTGTGTTTGTTACTGTGGGCGCCCAAGGAATGGTAGTATGCGATGGAGGAGGCGCTGTTCACGTGCCGGGGAGAATGGTTGAAGGTGAGATTGATATAGTTGGCGCTGGTGATAGTTCGCTTGCAGGTATAATGGCGGCAAGATGTTCTGGATTGGACTTGGTTGATTCAGCGGCAATGGGGAATTTGGTCGCGTCGGTTACGGTGACTAAGATTGGAGAGACTGGTACTGCCTCGCCTGATGAGCTTCGGGCTGTGTGCGATTGATTTTTTGGGCTTTGCACTAAAAATTCGTGTTGACTTTGTGGAATTCTGGTGATAATATGCGGTTGATAGAGCTGACGGAGCGCTGAAGAGGGTGGGAAGTTTTATGACGCGCGCCGAATGTTGCAGACTTCTCGGTATTGCCACAGATGCGGAACAGGACGAGATCAAAAGCACCTACCGCAAACTGGTTAGAGCTTGTCATCCTGATCTTAATCCAGAGCTTGCAAATTCAAGTGAACGACTGATTGAAATAAACAGAGCCTACGAGTTTTTATCCAATCAGGCATCTGCTGATAGGGAAGAAAGGCTCTCGCAGCTTTTATCTCAGCCCTGGCATGCAGGATGGAGATCAGCTGCGCCGCCGAGAATAGCATCACGCAGACGAAGTTCGATTCTGCCATGTGTATTGGTTTTTGCAGTGATGATCATATTGTTGTTTGTCATTTTTGGTGGGACAGTAATCACTCCTTATCAACCTGTGCACCACAGTGAGCCTGTTGGCAGAGTAGTCCAGGTTTGGGCACCTGACGGTGCGTCTGTATGGGTTGTTGTTGATCATAGGCAGTCAGGTGGAGCAGTTTACTACATCCCAACGCCGCAGCAAAGCCACTAGATCATCTAATTTTTGCCCAATACAGCCGAAGCATTTTCCATTCTCGGTCTTGGCAGTGTCTAAGCTTAATTTTGTGAGTTCCTTCTGCAATCTCAACATTGCCTGAGACAAAGGTGTATCTTTTTCCTGTCCAGTCGCTGCACACAAGCTCAGAATCTATCCAAATCGATAAGCTGCCGGTGAAACCTGCTGAGAATTTGTAGGTTCCTGCAGGCAGATTGACTTCAGTTGAGGCTTCGAGTGCGAAAGCGGATTCTGGTGTGCCGGCTATAACTGGTCCGCGCATCCAGTCCCAGCCTGGCTGAATATGGGATTTTCGCTCTAAATCAGGTCTGCCGGAGAAGATACGATCTTCTGCGTCTGGTTCGGTTATCGGATTTTTGTCTTTATCCCAGTTATACCAAAGTTCGGTCCATTCTGCTGCTAAGATGGGCACAGTTATCTCTTCTGTTCTATCAGCTTGCTGCAGTTTAACAGTTAGGTATCGGATTGTTGAAGATGCTTCTGGTTTAGGTTTGATTTTGGTTATATGTCTGTCGTTCGGGTTGGGTTCAAGTTCAGCCCATTCTGGGATTTCGATTTTGGTATCGCCGGGGTTCATTACATAAAGTTCCAGTCCTGACCAGCCATCTAATCGGTATGCTGCAAGCGAGTTTCGGAAGTCTCTGGGATGATAGTCGGTCATTTCAAGCCACTTCATGCCTAGAGGCATGCCGAGTTCGCGGTAGAGCCGAAAACCAGCAGGTTTGGCTGTGAATATTTCTTGAAGTTTCAAATACTGCGGTGAGGTGACGAATTTCTCGAGTGCACTTGGGCTGTCCGGCGTTTTTGTGTTTTTGATTTCATCTGTTATGGGTGTGTCTTCGATTATGTTGCCGTTTATATAAATGTCGGTTGAGTTCGTAAGGTTGAATGCTGTTTTACAGTGTCGGATTGTGTTATCTCGAATCTCTATGTTACGCGAAGGGTGACATTCACGCTCTTCACCTGGACTCGCCCATAGTGCGATTGCGGCGTCGTTGTTGTGCTCAATAGTGTTTTTTTCTATGCGTGTGCCGCTGCCGTGCTCTATCGCTATGCCCATCCCATGATTGTGCGATATTTCGTTTTCAAGCAGGAGCGAGTCGTTGGAAAAGCCAAGCCAGAAGCCATGTCCGGAGTAATCTGCTATGTTGCGGAAGTAAACGTTCCTGAATGAAAATGTGCCTTCGAATGCGTTAGCTGGCGACCATGATCCGTCGCAGTAGGCTATAATATTGTCGTCTGATGATCCGTATGGCAGGAATCTCCGAGCTTCCAGATTGTAACCGACGTCGGTTAGATTGGTCAAAAAGAATCCATCTCCGCCGTGGGTCATTGATACTCCGACGATATAATTGCGGTGCGATTCATAGGAAACTGCCATAGCAGCGGAGTCAGCGCCGTAGCCGCTTCTCCAAGGTCTGTTCACAAAATCAGCCAGACACCAGCTTACGATATTTTCGCAGGACTGCCAAAGCGCTATCCCCCATGCTGAGTTAAACGAGAAATCGCTTTCAGTGATCACGCATTTGTTTGAGAAAGCAAGCACAATGCCGATGTTCGAATATAAGCTTCTGCATCTGCGAACGGTGCATTGGGTAGATTTTTCAATCCAGATACCAGCTCCATACTCGCGCCAGTGTCCCATGTCGCGAATCTCGAGCCAGACGTCTATAGGCATGCCGTCTTTGAAAACTCGCTCTGCGCGGCTTATACTTGTGTCGCAGTTCTCCAAAGTTATGCCGCGGCAGGTTTCCATCCATATATTGCATCGGTAGCCGCGGATTACTGCATTTTTGATGGTTACACCTCGCAGTCCTTCTAGGCTAAGTCCGATACCATCTAAGTTTTCCCTTGCGGCGGCTTCGACGTTTTGACGAGAGGTTATAACAGCGCCTTGAAAATCTACTACGATGTCATCAGCTTCGATTCGGAGCGCACCGTTCCCATCTGGATCGTCGAGAATATATGTGCCTGGACGGATTTTTACAGATTGGGTGATTATTCTGTTGTCGGTACTGGGTATAAACTCAGAGTATGAGCTGGTGTCTGTCATATTATTTCCTTTCTGGTATAGGTTGGGTTTTCCGACCGCTTGTTTGGTTCGGCAATTCTATTTTACTCAAAACGTCTAGTTAATCAATGGGGGTGAGCTTATGCGACATAAAGCATTGATTGCCATTGTTGTGCTGTCTGCCTTTATTTTGGGTGTGGCAGTACCATGTTTTGGAATAGACCTCGGCAACGTATTGGCGATGTTTGGCATAGCCTATGCGGTGAAGGTCTATGGACCTACGATCAACAAAACCATCAATAAACTGCTTGCGCAGAATGGTGTCGAATGGGAAGGTACTACTGCTGTGGTGCCTATTTTGTCCGTAGGATCAGGGACAGCAGTTGGAGCTGCGCAGGTCGCAGGTCCGCCCGAGCTTGTGAAGAAGGTGAAGGCTGTAGCGCAGATTGAGGCTAGAGTCGGTAGTTTTCGAGGCAAAGGGCTTGTGCCTGTCGGTTCTACGGATGTGAAGAAAGGGCTTTCGAGAGTCGAGGGCGTAGGATTATCCGCGCTTGTGGACTTCAAGCTGTAAAGGAGATGGCACGATGAAAAGAATTATTGCGGCTTCTTTGATTATAGGTGCACTCTTTGCCGTTGGTGTCTTGATCAGTGTGAGAGCGTCTGCGGATACACCGGTTGACACATCGCAGAAGGTGGTTCCGATTATCAGTTTGGGAAGTGGTTTGCGTGTTGGAGCGGCGCTTGTTGCTGGTGAAGATAAGCAGGTAAGTAAGGTAAAGGCTGTGGCACAGATTGAAGGAGAAATCGGCGCGCATATACGGATAAGAGCGCTTGTGCCGGTCGAGACTGAGAATGTTATAAGTAATATTAAGCGGGTACCGGGTACTTCGGTTATTGCGTTTGCGGATGTCAAGCTTTAGCTAAAGCAGATTATTTGGGGAATTGATTGACGCCCTGTGTCGTATAGGCACAGGGTTTTTTCATATGCGTGCAAAGAGAAATGCATAATTAACCACTAGGAAACACTGCTGTAACAATTAGTGGCGATAATTGAAATGACTTTGCAAATCTATTATAGGAGGAAGATGCTTATGTCAGCCAGCCGGATAGATGCGGCCAAGGAGCAGGTGCTCAAGGAAACAAAAGATAAGGGTATCGAGTTTATTAGACTTTGGTTTACGGACATACTCGGACAGCTAAAAAGCTTTTCTATTACTGTGGAAGAGCTTGAGGGCGCTTTGGAAGAAGGTATGGGGTTTGATGGTTCTTCGATTACCGGTTTTCAGGATATTGAAGAAAGCGATATGATCGCTATGCCAGATCCAACAACTTTCTGCGTGCTTCCTTGGCGGCCTGAGCAGGCAGTTGCGCGAATGTTCTGCGACATTGTTACTCCAGAAGGCAAGCCTTATGAAGGTGATCCTCGCTACATACTGCGCCGTGCAGTTAAGAAGGCAGCCGATAAGGGTTACACGATGTACGTAGGCCCGGAGTTAGAGTATTTCTACTTCAAGAACTCAGAAGGTACAGACATACTAGACTATGGCGGCTACTTTGATCTTACAACTCTTGATGCAGCTTCTGATCTGAGACGTGAGACCATTATGACGCTTAAGAAGATGGGGATACAGGTGGAGTATAGCCATCACGAGGTTGCGCCGAGTCAGCATGAGATTGATCTTCGCTACAACGATGCGCTTACTATGGCTGATTGGGCTATGACTTACAAGACGGTTGTGAAGGAAGTTGCGGATGCGCACGGCGTATATGCTACGTTTATGCCGAAACCAATTTTTGGACAGAATGGCAGTGGTATGCACACTCATCAATCGCTTTTTACCGGAAAGACTAATGCGTTTTTCGATGCGAACGATGAATACAATCTTTCTGTGGTAGGAAAGGGTTATATTGCAGGGTTGCTTAGGCATGCCAAGGAGATGTCTTCTATTTTGGCGCAGTGGGTGAACTCTTACAAGCGGCTTGTGCCGGGATATGAGGCACCAGTTTATATTGCATGGTCGAGAAGGAACAGATCAGCGCTGGTCAGGGTGCCAATGTATAAGCCTGGTAAAGAGGCTGCTACCAGAGCAGAGCTGCGCTGTCCTGATCCTGCCTGCAATCCGTATCTGGCGTTTGCTGTTATGCTGAATGCTGGCTTGAAGGGAATAGAGGAGAATTACGAGCTTCCTGAGCCGATGGAGAAAAATCTCTATCATCTTACGGAAGAGGAACGAAGAGAGGCTGGCATTGAATCGCTGCCTGCAAGTCTCGGCGAAGCTATCGCGATTACAGAGCAGAGTGAGCTTGTGCGTGAAACACTGGGTGACCATGCGTTTGAAAGGTTCCTTTGGGTCAAGAAACAGGAATGGGATGAGTTTCGCATACAAGTGAGCGAATATGAGATTAAGAAGTACCTGCCGATACTCTAGTGGTTCGCACTTGATAGGTTAGGCTGTAAGAGCCGGCTCGCATTGAGGTTTTTTCGGTGCGGGTCGGCTTTGTTTTTCTTGGTTTTGAAGATTGTTCTGTTAAGCCGAGGTGATTGTGCGATATAATCTCACAGGTGATGATTTGATGAGAATAGTTTTGAGAGCGTTGGTGATTGTTGTGTTAATCTGCTGTGCTGTTGGTCAGACAGTGGAAGGAGCTTCGACAGTTTCTAAAGCCATTTCTAAGCTTAAATGGCGATCGTGGAGCATTGGGATATATACCGGTGATTCTCCGTTTACTCTGAAGCCTGCTTCGGGCGTCAAAAATCCAGTGATTACAGCTTCTAGTATTACAGGTGTAAAGGCTGGTTTTGTGGCGGATCCTTTCATGATACGCGTTGATTCGACTTGGTATATGTTTTTCGAGGTGAAGAACAAAAAGACTGATCAGGGTGATATAGGGCTTGCTGTAAGCAGTGATGGGCTTAAGTGGAAGTTTCAAGAGATAGTTTTGGATGAAGTGTTTCATCTATCGTTCCCTCACGTCTTCGAGTGGGAAGGACAGTTTTATATGGTTCCTGAGAGCCGACAGGCAAAGTCGGTGAGGCTTTATAAGGCTGAGAAGTTTCCAACACGGTGGACTTACGTGTGTGAGCTTGTGCCAGGTGATTTTGTTGATCCGTGTATTTTTCATCACGATGGCAGATGGTGGCTGTTTGTAGGAGCTAATCCTCATTACAATAATGAACTGCGCCTGTTTTATGCAGAAAGCCTTACTGGGCATTGGGTTGAGCATCCGATGAGTCCAATTATCAAGAACGATCCAATGAGAGCTAGACCAGCAGGGAGGGTTATCTTTTGGGACGGTAGAATGTATCGTGTTGCGCAGTCGGATAAGCCATTTTATGGTTCGCAGGTGCGAATGTTCGAGATTACGAAGCTTACAACTACTGAGTATCGAGAAGTTGAGATTCCATCAAGTCCTGTGCTAAAAGGCAGCGGAAAAGGATGGAATGCGCGTGGTATGCACACGCTAGATGCTCATGAGGTTGCGCCAGACAGATGGATCGCGTGCGTTGATGGGTGTCCATAAGCAAGCAAAAGAATATTTAGATGGGTCTGATTTTATATAGGCTGGGGTGTTCTGAGGAGTTATGAAAATAGGCAGATACCGTTCTGGGGATGGACGCGAAGGAGTTGTTGTTTTCACGGAAGATGCAGCGATTGACTTTTCGCGTGCGTTGGAGGATTATCAACTAAACACGGGGATTGAAGGTCGAAATTATACATCTATACAGGCTATGCTTGACGACGGAGTGTTTACAATTTCGTTTGTTGAGCCAGTAGTCAAATGGGTTGAGGATAGGCTCAGTCGAGGGTTCGATTATCTTGCGCTGAATGATTATCGGCTTCTTGCACCGATAGAAAGGCCGCCGACAATATATGCGCTTGGTCGGAATTTCCCTTCGCATGCAATTGAGCATGCGGGGAGGATTAGCGAGGAACCGATTGTGTTTGCGAAGGCTTCTGGTTCGGTGATTGGTCCGGAAGAGCCAATTATATACAAGAAGTTTCTTACCCGTGTTGATCCTGAAGCAGAGCTGGCAGTGATAATTGGTCGGAGAGGGAGCAATATAAGCGAGGAGGAAGCAGAGAGTTTCATTGCTGGTTACACGATACTAAATGATGTTACGGCGAGGGATATGCAAAGTGCTGATATAGCTGTCTCGCATCCTTGGTTTCGTTCAAAGAGCATTGATACGTTTTGCCCAATGGGGCCGTTTGTTGTTCTGCCAGACGAGATAAAAGAGCCTGTGGAGCTGAATATAGAGCTTTGGGTGAACGGCGAGATTCGGCAGAAAGATAATACGCGCAATTTGACGTTCAAGATACCGTATATAATCTCATGGCTTTCTAAGTATTTAACGCTTGTGCCTGGAGATGTTATAGCGACCGGTACGCCTGAAGGCATGAAGCCTGTGTTTCCGGGGGATTTGATTGAGATAATGATTGAGAAAATAGGGGTTTTGAGGAATCCTGTGGAAGCGGAATCGGAGTAATGGGGTATTTAGATAGGTCTGATTTGGAGAAGCCGGCTCAGGTTGTAGTTGATCTTGGTGCGATTGTGCAGAATGTGCGCACTATACGAGCGGATGTAGGTTCATCTGTTCGTATAATGTGTGCGGTTAAGGCTGATGCGTATGGACATGGTGCAGTGGAGGTCAGCCGCGCTGTGATATCAGCCGGTGCCGATATGCTTGGCGTTGCAAGTATCCAGGAGGCGTTGGAGATAAGAGATGCAGGGATAGATGCATCTCTGTTGATTCTTGGATGTTCAAGCGTAGATGCTGTGCCATATATAGTTGAGTACAATATTGTCTCTACTGTGTGCGATATAGGGTTTGCAGAGGCGCTGTCACGCGAAGCGGTTAAGGCTGGACGCAAGGCAGTTGTGCATGTAAAAGTTGATACAGGCATGGGGCGTCTGGGTGTGTTGCCAGATGATCTGGTGAGTCTTATCGAGGGGCTTAATCGGCTGCATAATATTCGGGTTGAAGGGGTATTTACGCATTTTCCGTGTGCGGACGAGCCAGGCTCAGAGTTTGCCGCTAGGCAGATAGAGGAGTTTGGCAGGATATTGTCTTTGCTTGAACAGAAAGGCATTCGGCCTGCGATAGCGCATGTGTCAAACTCCGGTGCAATTTTGCATTTTCCTGAGGCTGCGTTCGATATGGTTAGGCCGGGGATAGCGATATATGGGCTTTATCCGTCGCCGGAGGCGTCAAGAAGATTGGCACTTGTGCCTGCGCTTACATTTAAGTCGAGAATTGTGTTTATGAAGGAAGTTCCGGCAGGCACTTCCATAAGTTATGGTCGTACGTTTGTTACGAAGCGGAACACTAAGGTAGCGGTTGTATCGGTAGGCTATGGCGATGGGTATAACCGATTGTTTTCAAACAGAGGTTGGGTTGGTGTAAGAGGTGAGCTTGCGCCGGTGATAGGCAGAGTGTGTATGGATCAGACGATGATTGATGTTACGGATATTTCCGGCGTGAGCGTTGGGGATGAGGTTGTTTTGTATGGCGGTGGATATGAACAGCTCTCGGTAGAGAATATAGCACAGGAACTTGGCACTATACCGTACGAAGTTGTATGTTCGATAGGCAAACGTGTTCATAGAAGTTATATTCCGGCTGATTGATTTTTATGCTCAATTGAGGGCTTTTTGGAATATAATTTTATCGTAGCGGTAACCGAAAGGTTTTTAGTGCGTCAGTGTTTATATAATCAGATTGTGGTATAATTAAAATACAGGTATCAGCAGACCGGGTTAACTGGAGGGTGGTATGCCTGTCGAAGATGCCGAGATGACTAGAATGATACGCCGCGAAATTAGCCGGCGGTATGTTGACGCGACAAATGTTGATGTGCGTGTGATGCATGGTGTTGTCTATTTAAGAGGGTTCATTGATCGTCTTCGCGGGCATGACGTTGATCTCAACAAAGAGCTTGAGATTATTCTTAGAGTGCTTCGCCAGAAACCAGGCATTCGCGATGTGGTTTGTGAGCTTGACATAGGTAGACCTGGGTCAGGAAGGCATGTTTATCAGCGCACAAAAGGCGCTTAGTGTGTGTTGGGGACGATGTCCATAGTTTTTTCGTTTTGATATGTTACGAATCCAGGCGCTGATGCTCGCGGTTTTCTCACGTATTTCTTCAGTGTATAGTCCACAGGCACGAGTTTCGAATGTTTAGCGTCACTGTTTGATGCTGCGATCTCTGCTGCATGTCTTATTGTGCCGGGCGGCACTGTGTGTGGTTTGTTGGCTGTTCGGATTATTACATGCGCACCTTTCACTGCACGTGCATGGAACCAAAGATCGTTTGGTTTGGCGATTTTTGTGGTTAGATAGTCATTTGACTGGCTGTTTTCTCCATAGAGTATTTCAAACCCGTCTGCCGATATTACGCGCTTGATCTTGTATCCTGCAAACTCATGCTCTTCTTCGCGTTTTTTTGATTGCGGTAGGGATTCTTGTCTGAGTAAGTCTCTTTCGACAAGTACACTGCGTAGGGATTGGGCTTTTTCGGGTGTATCAACGGCGGCTAGGCTGTCTAGCGCTCCGCGCAGGATTTCTATTTCAGTCTGCACTTCTGAGATTCTATCTGCGGCTGCTTCGGCGCCTTCTTGGGCTTTTCGCGCGCGTTTGAAGTAAATCTCGGCGTTCTCGGCTGCACTTAGTTTTTTGTCAAGCTCTACTTCGATTTTGCGCATTTCTGGGTCGTAATAGTCAATGATATGGGCGGTTTGGCTGCCTTTAGGTATGTTTGTGGTTTGGGATAGGATAAGCTCACCGATTTGTTTTAATCGCTCGGCATTTTTGCCCTCTGCTATGGTTTGTTTGAGATTGTTTAGGGTGCGTTCGCGAGACGCTATTGCTTTTAGTATGGAGTTTTTGAGCGAGGTTATTTCTGTGCTTAGTTTATCTCGTTGGATGAGGCTTCTGAAAACTGTGTCGAGGGTTTCATTGAATGAGCTGCGTTCGTGCTGAAGCTCTTTTGGATGTTGACGAGTAGGAATTGGATATGCGTATGATGCGAAGCCTGCTTCATCGGTGATGAGAACTGGTTTCCATTCTTTGCGTCTAACGATGTTCTGTAGGTTGGCTAGAGAATTGAAAATGCCTTTTGGTGATTTATCTTCTACGGCAAGCAGTAATTCTTTGGCTAGAAACGTTCCTATGCCGCTGAAAGCTGCGATGAGCCAAGCGCAGATGCTTTCATCGTCAGGATTGTCTGTGAAGGCTTCCTGCCAGACTGATTCGAAGGTATCCATATCAATGGTAATAGGGTTTAGTTTGCCTGCTCCTGGCGGCGGGCAGTAGTCAAGTCCGGGCAGAATCTGTCTGTAACGGCTTATTCGAGCGCTTACGTGTTTTATTGCGCCTAGGATTTTGTCGGTTTCTGAGATAAGAATCAAGTTACTGTGTTTTCCCATCAACTCGAGTATCAGCGTAGAAGGCGGTTTATCTGAGCTGGTGGTTTTGAATAGTGCTATACGGTCAAATCCAACCTGCTCGATGGATATTATGCGACTGCCGATTAAGTGTTTTCTGAGCAGCATACAGAATGCAGGAGGAGTTTGCGGCACGGGGAATTTAGAGGATGTGAAATGTATGCGCGGGAACTTGGGATGGATTGAAGTAAACAGCAAATATGAAGTGCCGCGGCTTCGAATTTCGAATGTTACATCTGTGTCATTATGTTGCCTGACACCTTGTATTACTGCGCCAAGAATATGGCTTTTTATCTCTTCAAGCGCGGCAGCTAAAACTAATCCATCGTAATTCATCGTGAGAGCATTTTACCATATACTAATGGGATTGGAGGAAACGCAGGCGCACATGTTGAAGGAACATTTGTAAAAATAAGAATGTATGCGTAGGTAAAAAGTTATGCTGCATCAGGATAAGAAGTTCTCTGGGAAAGTTGCGTTGGTTACAGGGGGCGCGAAGAGGCTTGGGAGGGCAATCTCACTTGGGTTAGCTGAGCTTGGGTGCGGTGTGGTTGTTCATTATTCTACTTCGTATGATGATGCGCAGACGCTCTGTGAGGATATTGAAAAACTGGGTGCGCAAGCATGGGCGCTTGAGGCTGATTTCGGCGATGAGGATGGGTGCAGAGGGCTTGTACGGCGTGTTGTCGAGCATGCGGGGCGTGTGGATTTTTTGATAAACAATGCTTCGGTGTTTCCAGCAGACACTATGGATAGTGTTACATTTGAGTCGGTAGTATCATGTTTTAAAATCAATGCTTGGGCACCGTTTGTGCTTTGCAGAGAGTTTGCGGCTGAAGTGGGTAGTGGCAAGATAGTTAATCTGCTTGACACTAGGATTGTCGGATATGATTGGGCACATGTGGCTTATATATGGAGCAAGCATGTGCTTGGGGTTATGACTAAGATGTGTGCGATGGAGTTTGCGCCTAATATAATGGTGAACGCTGTTGCGCCTGGGTTGATACTGCCGCCTGAGGGTAAAGATGAGAGCTATCTTGAGAGACTGAAAGATACAGTGCCGCTTAAGCGATATGGAAATACTGATGAGATTGTAAGAGCTGTGGAGTTTCTGGTGGAGAGCGATTTTATCACTGGGCAGGTGATATATGTTGACGGAGGGCGGCATATTAGGGAGGCAGGCGGTGGATAAGATAATAATCAGAGATCTGCTTGCTCGGTGTATAATTGGAGTTAATGACGATGAGCGCTGTGAAAAACAGGATGTTGTAATAAATATTATTATCTCGGCTGATTTGACTAAAGCATGCAGGTCTGATAGGTTTGAGGATACGGTGGATTATCGGGCGCTCAAAAAACGTATTGTTGACGAAGTTGAAGCGTCGAAATTCTTTTTACTGGAAGCGCTGGCAGAGAAAATAGCCGAGATATGCTTGGAAACGAACGGGGTTTGTGAGGCTCAAGTAATCGTTGATAAGCCTTCGGCACTCAGATTTGCGCGAAGCGTTGCCGTGGAGATTACTCGTCGGAAGGATGGGTAAGCGTGGCGTGGGTGTTTATCTCCGTTGGGTCGAATATAGAGCCGGAGAAGAATGTGGCGAAGGCGGTTCGTGCTTTAGCAGACAGGGTTGTTTTGAGGGCTATTTCGACTGTTTACTTGAATGAGCCTTTTGATCGAGTAGGGGATCCGCCGTTTTATAATTGTGTGATTGAGATTGAGACGAATCTGCCGCCGGATATCTTGAAACGAGAGGTTTTGGAAAGGGTCGAGGCAGAGCTGGGGCGCGTTCGCAGTGAAGATAAGCATGCGCCGCGTACTATTGATTTGGATATTATAGTTTATGTCGAAGGCAAAGGGGCAGGTGAGGGATTTTCGGTGGTTGATTCAGACATAGCCAAAAGAGCTTATCTAGCTGTGCCTCTTGCTGAAATTGCACCGAGTTTGGTGGTGGGTGAGGATGGGCGTTCTGCGGCAGAGATAGCGCTTGGGTTTGAGAATCATAATATGGTTTCGCTTTTTGATTATACAAAAGCTTTGCGAAGGAGTGTGTTTGGTGGATAGACAGAAAGTAGAAAAGCTGATAAGAGAGCTGATTATAGAGATAGGCGAAGATCCGGATCGCGAAGGGTTGAGAAAGACACCTGAACGTGTTGCCGCAGCCTATGAGTTTTTGACATCGGGATACAAAGAAGATGTGAAGCGGCTGATCAATGGTGCTATATTCAAGCAGGAAACGAACAATATGGTCATAGCTCGCGATATTGAGATATATAGCTTATGCGAGCATCACATGCTGCCATTTTTTGGGCGGTGTCACATAGGATATATATCCAAAGAAGGGAAGGTTTTTGGGGTAAGCAAGCTGGCACGGCTTGTGGATATGTATGCGCGTCGTTTGCAGCTTCAGGAGCGGCTTACGCACCAGATAGCAAGGGCTGTGATGGATTCTATAAATGCGGAAGGTGTGGGGGTTATAATCGAGGCGCATCATTTGTGTATGATGATGCGCGGTGTAAGTAAGCAGAACTCGATGATGACTACATCTTCGGTTCTAGGTAGTTTTCATGAGTCAGTAGCTACGCGTAATGAGTTCCTTGCGTTGATAAATCGTCCGAGAATTATGTAAGCTCGCTTCGTCTGCGCTAGTTTTGTGAGTAGGCTGTTGCTTCTATTTCAATCATTGCGCTTTTGGGCAGAGCGGCGACTTGAACCGTTGCGCGTGCTGGTGGGTTTGAGACAAAATATTGTCCATAAATCTCGTTTACTTTCGCGAAGTGATTTAGATCTGTAAGAAAAATGGTTGTTTTGACTACGTTTTCGAATCCCAAGCCTGCGGCGGCGAGGATTGCTTTTAGGTTTGCCATCACCTGTTTGGTCTGCTCTTCTATTCCGCCGGCTACCATTTCTCCTGATTTAGGGTCAATAGGTATTTGTCCAGATATAAAAACGAACTGTCCCGCTTTTATTGCCTGTGAGTAAGGTCCTATAGCCTGCGGAGCGTTTTGTGTGGTGATAACTTGTTTGGTCATTTCTACTGCCTCCATTTTTGTGTATATTTGTGTATATTTTATGATAAACGCTGGTTTTGTTGTGTGGTTATTTCGATTTCTGTTTCTATCTCATCAGTTGGCGGTTTTATCACCATCATATCTTTCTGTGTGATAAGGAAGATTGATGTTGCGAAGAATATTACTCCCCATATAGCTACGGTCGTCGGTGCGCCAAGTGCTTCTGCAAGTCCTCCAGCCTGAAGGTTAGCAAATGGCGCTAACCCAAGAAATATGAAAGCGTAACCGCTCACAACCCTGCCCCTGAATCTGTCGTCAGACGCAAGTTGAATTAGGCTGTTGGCGGTCTGGTTAAAAGATACTATAGCGAAACCTAGACCTGTTAAGAGCAATCGTGATAGCAGGAAGTTTCTTGAGCCTGCAAAAGATATCATCAGTATTCCACCAATCGCACTTGCCAGCACAAGCATTCTTCCTCTCCCCTCGCGTTTGGCAGCACCTGCAAGTGTGAGCGTGCCGGCAAGCGCACCGATTCCAACACTTGTAAGCAGCGCGGCGTTGCCTTTTACTCCAACTTTCAGTACATCTTTTGCAAAAACTGGCATCAATGTCGCATATGGCATAACAAATAGCGCCGATATCCCTACTGCCAGCATCAGTTTTCTAATCTGGTTGTGGTTTGTTATGTACCTGAGTCCTTCCAGCGTGTCTTCGATGAGCGATTTCTTTTCTGTAACAGCAGCTGGTGTTTCTTTATGCATGAGTGCAAGTGCCAGGATTACAGCCAGAAAACTTGCCGAGTTTACATAGAAGCATGAAGCCATCCCAACATGGGCTATTAGATAGCCTGCAATCATAGGACCTATTATTCGTGCACCGTTGAAAGCAGAAGAGTTTAACATTACTGCATTAACTAGGTCTTCCTTTGGCACAAGTGTTGCCGGCATCATTTGTCTCAGCGGCTGATCCAGCGAAAGCACGATCCCCTGCAGTACTGCTATTAACGTAACAATGTATTTGGCAGGCGCATAGTCTTTCGCGACTATTCCTTTTTGCACCAAAAGCCCAAGTATAAACGCAAAAATAACAAAGAATGACTGGGTAACTATGAGGGCTTTTCGTTTGTTGATCCTGTCAGCCAATGCACCGCCGAACAGCGTTAGAGCGAAGAGGGGCAGCGAGCCGGCAAACCCAACGATCCCTAACCAGAGCTTTGAACCTGTTATTTCATATACCAACCATTGGTAGCTTACGCTCTGTGTCCAGCTTCCGATGAATGATATTACAGCACCTATCCAATAAAGCCTATAATCTCTGTGACGAAGTGCAGTGAACATTTTGTTTTTCTTGTTTTATGCGCAGAAATGGCACTGCGCAGGAAGTTTGTCTGAGGCGGCTCGTCTGAATATAGTTCAGGCGACTCGCACTACTCGTATAAGGCTTGTATTCCCAGGCACGCCGACAGGCACGCCTGCTGTAACTACGACGATATCGTTGCTTTTTATGAAGCCGGCGTCTTTTGCCGACTGCACTGCCGTATAAACCAAAACGTCTGTGCTGTCAGTTTCCGGCACTGGTATAGGATGTACCCCGCAGCTTAATGTCAGTTGCCCAACGGTTTCTGGGCGCGAAACAGCTGCAATTATTGGCGCTGGAGGGCGATGTTTTGAAACGAGTCTTGCTGTTGTGCCGGTGGCTGTGCAGGTAATAACGGCGGCAGCTTTTAGATCGGCGGCGAGTTTTGCGCTTGCCTCGCCTATGGCTTCGGTTACATCTGCCGTCGCTGAGTTTGGTTGTTCGCGCAGTTTGGCAGTGTATCTTGAAGAACGCTCGGTTGCCAGAGCGATTTTTGCCATCATCTTTACTGATTCTACCGGATACGCACCAGCGGCTGTTTCGCCTGATAGCATTGTTGCATCTGTGCCGTCTAGAATCGCGTTTGCTACATCCGTTACTTCAGCGCGCGTTGGTCGGGCATTGTTTATCATTGAGTCCAACATCTGAGTGGCAGTTATCACAGGCTTACCGGCGGCGTTACATTTGGCGATAATCATCTTTTGAATGATAGGGACTTTGTATATTGGAAGCTCTATGCCTAAGTCGCCGCGTGCAATCATTATTCCATCGAAAGCGTTTATAATATCATCTATTGCTTCTACCGCTTCCGGACGCTCTATCTTTGCGATAACAGGACGCCGTATTCCAACCTTCGCCATTACCTCGTCTAACGGTTTTCTGTCTTCCGGTGAGCGTACGAATGAGAGAGCTATCCAGTCAGCGCCGATCTTAAGTCCGAATTCTACATCTTGCAGGTCTTTTTCGGTTACGCTTTTGTGGGATATCTTTGTGCCCGGTACGCTTATACCTTTGTTCGAGCCTAAGTCTCCACCGACAACAACTTTGGTGATTATATCAGTATCAGTTTTTTCAATCACCCTGAACTGAAGCCTGGCATCGTCTGCGTATATTATACTGCCGCGCTTGACCTGTTCTACGAACTCAGGATATGGCAGGTTGACAGATTGATCATTGCCAGATGTTTGGCGTGTAGTGAATGTGAATGTCTGCCCAGGTTTTAAGTGCGCTGTGCCAGATGCTATCCTGCCTGCACGTATTTTGGGACCGGATAAATCCTGAAGTATGCCTACAGGATGCCCAAGCTCACCAGCAAGTCTGCGAATAAGCTTGGCTCGTTCAGCATGTTCCTGCTGGCTGCCATGGGAAAAGTTCAGGCGGGCGACATTCATGCCCGCCCGAATCATTCCTCTCAGCTTCTGCTCATCGCAGCTTGCTGGTCCGATTGTGCAGACTATCTTTGTGTTTCGCATTAACTATTTGGCAAGGTTGTAGAATGCCCCGAGTCCCGGATACTCTGCAAGGTCTCCAAGCTCTTCTTCTATTCTAAGCAATTGGTTATATTTGGCTACTCTTTCGGTTCGAGACGGGGCTCCAGTTTTGATTTGTCCGACGTTTGTAGCTACGACTATATCTGCTATGGTTGTATCTTCAGTTTCTCCAGATCTATGGCTTACTACAGCGGTGAAGCTAGCCTGCTTAGCCATCTCAATTGCGGTTAGAGTCTCAGTCAGCGTGCCAATTTGGTTTACTTTTATAAGTATAGAGTTCGATGCTTTCAGCTCTATGCCTTTTTTGAGAAAGTTTGTGTTTGTAACATAAATATCGTCGCCGACTATTTGCACTTTGCTGCCGAGTTTAGCGGTAAGCTTTACCCATCCATCCCAGTCTTCCTGTGCTAGTCCGTCTTCAAGGGAAATAATAGGATATTTATTTATGAGATCGACATAGAAGTCAATCATCTCGTCAGTGGTGCGAGTTACGCCTTCGCCTTTGCATACATATTTGCCGTCTTCCCAAAGCTCGCTTGCTGCTGGATCCAATGCTATAAAGCAGTGCTCGCCAGGTGTATATCCGGCGTTTTCTATGGCTTCAAGAATGACTTTGATAGCGTCTTCGTTGGTTTTGAGGTTGGGCGCAAAACCGCCTTCATCGCCAACTGATGTGCTTAAACCTCGTTTGTGAAGAACTTCCTTCAGGCTCGCATAGACTTCTGAGCCCATTCTTAGTGCCTCGGCGAATGTATCAGTACCTGCAGGTACAACCATAAATTCCTGAAGGTCCACGGTGTTATCGGCATGCTTGCCGCCGTTTAGAATATTCATCATAGGCACAGGCAATTTGTGAGCGAAGGTTCCGCCGATATAGCGGTAAAGCGGCATGCCAAGCGCATTAGCGGCTGCTTTGGCGCATGCCAGTGATACCCCTAAAATTGCGTTTGCTCCCAGCTCGCTCTTGTTATTCGTGCCGTCTAATTCGATCATAAGACGGTCTATGCCCATCTGATCTGTAACTTCCCAGCCTATAAGTTCGGGAGCTATTTTACAGTTGACGTTTTCTACAGCCTTCAGCACGCCTTTGCCGCGATATCGTTCTTTATCTCCATCGCGAAGTTCAAGTGCTTCGTGTATGCCAGTTGATGCGCCCGACGGCACAGCCGCCCTTCCAATAGAGTTTTTATCGTCGTCTACATAAACTTCTACCTCTATGGTAGGTTGGCCTCTTGAGTCAAGAATCTCTCGTGCGTAGATTTCTTCAATAGCAGGACCGGTGAACATTTTAGCTACTCTCCTTGCTTAGTTTTGATTGTCTCAAACCTATCCATTATACCAGCTAAGCAGTCTGCAGGTAAACCGTTCGATGGGGTTTATAACAAAATATGTTTTAAGCGATGGTGATATGTCGGTTTCACGGTTCTGAGGATTGTATAGCACACGACGGCTGAATTATTGTATAGATGAGTTTTTCCATTGTATTTTGTTACGATACTTTCACAGATTTGATACAATCCATCTGCGCTTGTCAGAAACTGTAGAAGGATAATATAATACAGATACCTAAGCAAATATAAATAACCGGGTTTTGTGCTTCGGGTGTGTGTTTATGATTGATCTTGAAGATATTGCGGCTAGACTAGAAGATGATGAGCGTCTGATGCTCAAGTATCGGGTGCGTGTTACGTCTGGCGAAGAGTCTGAGTGGGTGGTGAGGTGTGATCCACTTCTGGATGTTGCCGAAGATAGAGGGGTTTTGTTTGTCAGGCGGGATGGTGAGCCGGTCTATGTGATGCTTGACGAAGCGATAGAGGTTCTGCCTGCCGCTGATTAGTTTTCCCTGCTTTTCGCCAGGAGTTTTATTACTTCACCATCAGATGTTTGATCAAAATCAGCAAACCATCTTCCAACGGACATGAAAGGCTCCGGTGTAGCCAAAGTGTAGAACTCATCGGCAGTGTGGGAGAGTCTTTCCGCAGCTTCAACCGATGAGACCGGTGCTGCAGCCACTATCTTTGATGCTCCTAACTTTCGCAGGCATTTAATCGCAGCTTCCAGTGTGCAGCCAGTTGCGATTCCGTCGTCAATCAGAAGAGCTGTTTTTCCGGCGATGGCTGGAGGTTCTTCAGTTCCCCGATAAAGCCTAAGCCGCCGAGCGATCTCTCTTTGCTGTTCTTCTATTTCCCTTAGAATGTAATCGCGGGTTACACCCAAAAAGCGCACACTTTCTTGGTCTATCACAATGCTTTCGCTGTCCCATGGTGCTACCGCGCCGATTGCAAGCTCAGGTTCACCAGGTGCACCGAGTTTGCGAGGAACAACTACATCGATCGGCAGTCCCAGCTCTGATGCTACTTCATATCCTACCACAACTCCGCCTCGCGGCACTGCAAGAACCATAGAATCCGTCCCGCGGTATGGGCTTAGGAGTTCGGCAAGCTGTTTTCCGGCTTCAATCCTGTTCCGAAACAACAAATCTGCACCCTCTTATCTGCTCGGCAATCAGCGTTCGGCTGCTGCTGCCTGTTCTTGCTTTATGGTGCGAACTGTTTTTGACTTCTTTTTTCTACTAGCAGGTTCGAGCGCTCTTTCAATTACCTCGCTGATATCTTTGACGTACACGATTTCCAGTTCTTCTTGTACCTCTCCTGGTACTTCTTCGATGACGTCTTTTTTGTTTTCGGCAGGCAGCAGTACAACGCGGATGCCAGCACGTCTTGCGGCAAGCACTTTTTCTTTTATACCACCGACCGGCAGCACCTTGCCGCGCAGAGTTATCTCGCCGGTCATCGCAAGATTGCTGCGTACCTTCCTTCCGGTTAGAAGCGATGCGAGCGCCGTAACCATAGTAATGCCAGCCGATGGCCCATCTTTTGGTATAGCGCCAGCCGGGACATGTAGATGTATGTCGGATTTTGCGAAGAAATCTTCATCAATACCAAGCTCTTTTGCATGCGACCGCACATACGAAAGTGCAGCTTGGGCGCTCTCTTTCATTACATCGCCAAGCTGTCCGGTAAGCGTTAGTGTTTTACCACCGGGCATTCGCGTAGCTTCTACAAACAGCACATCGCCGCCAGTTGGTGTCCATGCCAGACCAACCGCTACCCCCGGCGCGTTTATTCTGCCGCGTATTTCTTCGAACAGGTATCTAGGTGCTCCAAGGTATTTTCTAACCTGTCTTACTGTCACTTTTACTGGACGCCTTCGGCCTTCCGCAAACTCGCGGGTTACCTTGCGACAAATATTGGCTATCTCGCGTTCAAGATTTCGAACTCCGGCTTCTCTGGTGTAGCCTCTTATGATGTCTATCAGCGCATCGTCTGTGCAAGTTATATGTTTGCCTTCTTTGAGTCCGTGTTCTTCGAGCTGTTTGGGTACAAGATGCCTCTTGGCAATCTCTAATTTTTCTTCCTCCGTATAGCCTGGCAGCTCAAGTACTTCCATCCTGTCTCTTAGAGGCGGAAGTATTGTGTCCAGCATGTTTGCAGTTGTTATGAACAATACTTTGGAAAGGTCGAATGTGACTTCCAAATAATGGTCTCTAAATGAGTTGTTCTGCTCTGGGTCGAGTACTTCTAGAAGTGCCGATGATGGGTCACCTCTGAAGTCTGCGCCTACTTTATCTATTTCGTCGAGCATAAACACAGGGTTATTAGACCCGGCTCGTCTTATGCTCTGGATTATCTGCCCCGGCAGCGCGCCGATGTAAGTACGCCGATGCCCACGTATTTCAGCCTCATCTCTTATGCCGCCGAGCGACATTCTGACAAACTTGCGCCCCATAGCACGGGCGATTGATTTGCCAAGTGACGTCTTACCGACTCCCGGTGGTCCAACAAAGCATAGTATAGGATGTCTCATTGTTCCGGTGGTTTTGAACTTGCGCACAGAAAGGTACTCAATGATTCTGTCTTTGACTTTTTCCAGCCCGTAATGATCTTCATCGAGTATTCTTCTTACTTCAGGTATATCTAGATTGTCTTCTGTACTCACAGCCCACGGGAGTGAGACGAGCCAGTCTATGTATGTACGGGCGACTGTATATTCAGGTGCCGCCGGCGACATTCGGTTCAGCCGGTCAAGCTCGCGGTTGGCTTCCTTTTCGGCTTCAGGCGGCATACCGCTTTCTTTGATTTTCTGCCTGAGTTCTTCGATTTCAGCAGTATGTTCATCGCCTTCGCCAAGCTCTTTTTGGATCGCTTTTAACTGCTCACGCAGATAATATTCTCTCTGTGATTTTCCAAGTTCCTGATGCACCTGCGATTGGATCTTGCTGCCAAGTTCCAGCACCTGCGCTTCTCTGATAAGTATGGTAAGCAGTTTAGTAAGTCTTTCTTTTATGCCGACAGTTTCCAGCAGATCTTGTTTTTCAGGCACTGATATTGGTAGGTGCAGTGCAACTGTGTTCGTCAATATTGAAGGATTTGTTACTGCGGCGGCGATATTCTCCAGTTCATCCGGCAGATTAGGCGAGAGTGAGACAACTTTTCTGAAAGTATCCGCCACGTTTCTTCTGAGCGCCTCGACTTCCATCTCCTGCTCAGGTGTCCAGTCAATTTCATCAGGAAGCTCTTCCACAGTAGCTTTGAAGTAAGGGTCAGTCTGGATTATTTCTTTGATTCTAAATCGCTTAATGCCCTGCACAATCATTCGTTGGCCATCAGGCATACGCAGCATAGTATGTATCGCTGCAGCAGTTCCTACTCTGTAGAGGTCTTTGGCTTCTGGATTTTCTCCAGGATGTTCCTTCTTGCCGACGATACCTATAATGCGAGTTTCGCTGAGCACGGCGTCATCTACCAGTCTAACGGAGCTTTCTCTTGCCACTATCAACGGCATTACTACGCCTGGGAAGAGAACGCTGTCGTTCAATGGCATTATACTGAGCACATCTGGAAGCGCTATGCTGTGCTCAGAGTTTTTATCTTCACTGCGGTTTTTTGTGCCGCGGGTCTGTTCCGATTCAGAATCGTTTTTGGATGGCATTTGGTTCTCTCCGTCTTCTGTTAGTCGGATATTGGTACCCGGCGGACTTCTTCGGATTCTTTCTTTGGCAGGGTTATTATTATGAAGCCTTCTTTGTATGCGGCATGAAGTCGGTTGCTGTCAATTTTTACCCCGTCTGGCAGGGGTATGACACGTTCAAAAGGTCCGTAATAGACTTCTAGCTGATAGTAGCGCACTATCCCCTTTCTGAGCATATTGCCTTCCGACCGAACACCGCGGATGGTGAGAAAATGATCGTCAGGGGACAGCGATATATCCAGATTATCAGGTTTTACGCCTGCTGCGCATACCTTCACAACTAGTTTGTCTTTCGTTTCGTAGATATCTACGCGAGGCGACCAGACTTCACCAGTTGTACTGTGCAGTCTAAATATCTGCACCAGCATATCATCTGATATCCGCCGCATTTCACGCTCAATATCATCTAATATCTCGTCATAGGATTTTGGCATATCCGAAATTATACCCTCCGCCAGTCCGCCGTTTGGCATCTTTTAAAGTGTAACATTGATGCCGACTTATTGCAAGAACGTATCTATGTGCATTCTAGTCCAGAACAGTTCTCTTCGCCCATAAGTACTTCAACCTTATGTGTTTTGCCATCGGCAAAGTCAGGCAGCAGGTGTGAATTCCATTTCTTGCCGTCCACTATTATTTCTGATATGCCCCTGTTTACGTGGTTGGGATTAGTTACTTCTATATCATAATTGGCGCGCCTAAAACGCCTGCGCACTTTGAACTTTTCCCAACTGCTGGGCACACATGGATCTATCAGCAATCCGCGAAGCTCAGGTCTAACGCCCATTATCCATTCCAAGCATACTTTCCACATCCATGCAGCAGTGCCAGTTGTCCAAGTAAACTCTCCCATGCCGTACTGAGGCGCATCTGGGCCGTAGATATATTCGCAGTAAACATACGGTTCGACTTTATAAACTTCAGGTTTTTTGCCAAGTTTTGTGTAAGAAGTTTTTTCCCAAATCTCATAGGCTTTATCGCCTCTGCCCAAAACACACTCTGCCATAACAGCCCATGCCGTAGGATGGCAAAAGACCGTTCCATTTTCTTTCGTGCCTGGCGCAAATCTTGAGATTATTCCCAGCTTCGGGTCGGGCTGGCTGTAGGCTGGCAGGAACAGCGCAGGTCCATAGTCGGTCATCAGTCTCTTCCATACTGAATCCATAGCGCGCTCGCCGCGTTTCATAGGTGTAGCGTTTGCTATCACAGGCCAGCTTTGTGCATTTAGATATATCTGCCCTTCTACGTTTCGTGAACTACCGAATGCTTCGCCGTCGTCTCTTGTACCTCTTATGTACCATTCACCATCCCAAAGGTGGTCGTTCATATTTCTGATGAGTTTTTCTCTTTCGTCTGCGTATTTTTGGGCGAGTGTATCGTTGCCAATAAACCACATAAGATTAGCAACTTCTTTCAGCATCCAAGCCAAATGAGCGGCAACCATAGTTGTTTCGCCTCTGCCTTGTCTGCCAACATGATCAAGTCCATCATTCCAGTCCGCAGCCATAATTAGTGGTATTCCGCGCTCGCTTAAGTGCGCAAGAGTGTAGTCAAGAGCGCGAATCATATGCTGCTTGACGGTTTCTGTGCCAGTGTCGTAGTAGCGTACAGCTTCGTCAAGGAATACAAGATCGCCTGACTCTTTCAAATACTCAATTACGCCGAGCACAAGCCACATAGTATCATCGGAGTGTCCCGTTTTCACCCCGATATTGGTAAGCGGATCCCAATTATGAAGCGTGCTCCCATCCGCCATCTGATGTTCCAGCAAATATATAACGCGCTGTCTCGCCCATTCCAAGTCGTTTGGTAGTATGGCTAGCATATCTTGCCAACTGTCGCGGTGTCCGATAATCGAGCCGCCGCCTATATAGTAGCTGTCCATTCTCGACCATCTAGAAGTAACCCAAGACTGATATTTAGTCCATATATTAAATGACAGGTCGAAGTCTTTGTCCGGTGTCTCGCAGGTTGTATGTGATAGGTAGTTGTTCCAATAGATAGCTAATTCTGCTAAGCCTCGTTCGGCTTCTTCCCAGGTGTCGTAACGGGCTTTTATTGGTTTAGCGTCGTCTCGCTGCCGCACCACGCCTACCAGCACTACGAATTTAATTTCTTCTCCGGGAGCAATCTCAATATCATGCTGAAAAGCTCCCACTATATCCTGCCCATTTCCTTGGCTGTTTGAGCATTTACCGGTCTCCACTGCCGCAGGGTTTGTCCAATCTCTGTACATACCTATGAATGATTCAGTGAAGCAGTCGAAGCCTGTTGGCGGCAGACTTGTTGTCATGAATGCGTATTTATCCCATCGAGCATTTGGGTTACCTGCACCAGGAGAGGTTATGTTCCAAAACCGTGTGCTTACGAATATGATGTCGTCTTCAAAGTATGATTCATTGAACAGTTTTGAGAACGATGCTTCAGCCAGGTTGTAGGCATAGTTTGCAAGATCCCATTCTACGAATGGGAATAGTTGAAGTTTGCGAGGTTTTTGTCCGATATTTTTCAGCCGAACCATCCAAACTTCTACGTCGTCGCGCGGCGGTACATAGTAGGTTATCTGGTTTTCGATATCGCTGTAGGTATGCTTTACAATCGTATAGCCAATCCCATGTCGTGCTTCAAATTGCTGAGGTTCTTTGCATACAGGTTGCCAGTTGGCACTCCAATATTCGCCTGTTTCTTTGTCGCGTATATAGATATAGCGTCCGGGTCTGTCTCTATGAACTACAAACGGCGGATATTCTCTAGTGAGTCGGTTGTAGCCGGATGTCTCGAAGAATGAATGTCCTCCACCGGTCTGTGAACACAGCGCGCAATATTGCCCGTTTGTGAGATAGTTTATCCAAGGTCTAGGTGTGTCAGGTCTAGTTATTATGTATTCTCTACCATTTTCTGAGAAGCGACCATATTCCATTAGTCCGTAATCTCCTCCCTTACTATTAGTTCGACCATTGTGACTCTCTTTACTCCTTGAATGCCCTGTACTATGGCATGGACGAGTTCTTTCTGTGTCATTGTATCCACCACACCTTTTAGACTTATCTCTCCATCCGCAGCTCTAACAACAATTGGCAGTCCAGCCACTCTGATATCTGCGGCAATCGCATTTTCAACCTGCTGCGCAAGCGCCTGATCCGACAAAGACATTTTATTTACCTCCCTGCTGCGAATGCTTCACCAGAATAAGGCATTTCGCACACGCCCAATTCTACCTACCCCCTTCTGAGCGCTGTGAAACGTTCGGCTGGTTATCTAACTCGCTGCAACAGTTAGTATAGTATAACCTCTATCGCTTATAGATTCGACTTTTATTTGCAAAATCTTTTATTTATATAATTCTTGACGGAAAATCTTACCTGGTTGTAGCATATATACAGGCGCAGTACTATGTGTGCTCGGCACATGGTTGCTGTGTCGAATTAATAAGAACAAAAAACTAGACAGGAGGGTTCTAGAATGAGTGGGAAGAGAGCATACGTGTTGTGCGCTATGATTCTGATTGTTGTAGCCTTAGCAGGCACGTTTGTTTGGGCTACAGCGCGACAGGCTGGTGAGACTTCATTTACTTCAAATGGCGATTTGATATCTGGTTGGTACTGGCTCAGGTCATCTGGCCATACGGCGACCTGGACATTCAGCACTTCGCCGCTTAATGGTGCGAAGAGCGTCTATGTAAACTTCAATCCGCTGGTCACAAATGGTGTCAATGGCGGTAGTGGTTATGATACCACATGCAAGATTATCGTCGAAGGTGCCAAAACTTGGACAACTTCGATACATGTAGTAAATCCGTTTAGGCCGATAGATCCTGCACACTCGGGTGGCGTTGGGTATCAGTGCTACGGACACAGCCCAAGCCCGATCCCGGAGAGTGTCTACAAAGGGGTTTCAACGATCAAGATTACGGTTTCCTATCCATTTCCTAGTGGATGTCATGTCGCTGTTAATCGTGGCTGTATGACGCTTGGTTACAGCCGCTAAGTTTTTGATTTGAGTAAATCATGACCGCGCTGTGCCGAGCAGGCGCGGTCATGATTTTTTATTCTTCTCGGGGTTTTTGTTTCATTGACTTTTCAATTTTAGCCCACGTGTCTCGAAGAGTAACTGTGCGGTTGAATACCAGTTTTTCAGGGGTTGAGTCTGGATCTACACAGAAGTATCCAAGTCGCTCGAACTGGTAGCGCGTGCCGGGCTCAGCGCCGGCGACGCTGGGTTCTATTAGACATTCGGTTATTTTGATTGAATTTGGGTTGATATTGTCTAGCCAAGTTTTGCCTTCCTCTACATCGTCTGGGTCGGGTTTGACAAAAAGATAGTCATAAAGCCTGGCTTCAGCGTGGAGCGCATGCTTTGCAGAGACCCAGTGCAGAGTGGCTTTCACTTTTCGCCCATCTGGTGAAGAACCGCCGCGTGTGTCCGGATCATATGTGCATTGAATTTCTGTTATATTGCCGTCTGAGTCTTTTATCACGTTCACGCACTTAACGAAGTATGCGTTTCTAAGCCGAACTTCTCTGCCGGGAGCCAGACGGTAATATTTGGGCGGTGGGTCTTCGCGAAAGTCTTCTTTCTCTATATATATTTCTCTTGTGAACGGCACTTTTCGTGTTCCGGCTGAAAGGTCTTCAGGATTATTTACTACATCAAGCTCCTCGGTTTGATCTTCTGGGTAGTTAATAATTGTTACTTTCAGCGGGTTCAGGACTGCCATCACGCGCTGTGCACGTTTATTCAAGTCTTCCCGTATGCAGTCTTCCAAAACAGCCATATCAACAACGCTGTCGGTTTTGGCTATTCCTATGCGCCTGCAGAATTCTCTTATAGCTTCCGGCGTATAGCCTCGTCTTCTAAGTCCTGCGAGTGTAGGAAGGCGTGGATCATCATATCCGTTCACATAGCCACCGTTTACGAGCTCTATGAATCTTCGCTTGCTCATAACAGTATAAGTAAGGTTCAATCTTGCAAACTCGATCTGCCGCGGATGATATATTCCTAGCTGATCAAGGAACCAGTCGTAGAGTGGACGATGGTTTTCATATTCGAGCGAGCAAAGAGAATGGGTGATACCTTCTATAGAGTCTTCAATCCCGTGTGCCCAATCGTACATTGGATAAATGCACCATTTGTCGCCCTGACGGTGGTGCGGCGCATGGATTATTCTATACATTACTGGATCGCGCATATTCATATTCGGAGAAGACATATCTATTTTGGCTCTGAGCGTGCGTGAGCCGTTAGGAAACTCGCCTGCGCGCATTCTCTTGAATAAGTCGAGATTCTCTTCCACGCTGCGATTTCGATAAGGGCTTTCTATTCCAGGCTCAGTAGGCGTGCCGCGCATTCTGCTCAGTTCTTCTGGCGATAGATCGCATACATAAGCCTTGCCCTTTTTAATCAGATCTATGGCATATTCATACATCTGTTCGAAGTAATCGGATGCAAAGAACAGCCTATCGTCCCAATCCACACCCAGCCACCTTACATCTTCGATTATCGCATCTACGAATTCTTTCTCTTCGGTTGTTGGGTTAGTGTCATCAAATCGCAGATTGAACAGTCCATTGAAGTCAAGTGCAATCCCGTAGTCTATCCAGATCGCTTTCGCATGCCCTATATGCAGATAAGCATTTGGTTCTGGTGGGAAGCGTGTGTGGACACGGTCGAACCTTCCGCTTCTCAGGTCTTCTTTTATGGCTTCGCGTATGAAATCAGTTGCCGGCACATTTTCATACCAGTCGGTATTACTGCCGCTTTTTTCTGGAGATTCACTCATAATATCTTAGGACCTTTCTTTATGCAGTTGGAAGATAGGGTTGCAGGTTTCATGTTGCCATATCTAAAAACCGCGGTCAAGGAGCAATATACAGCAGGCTTTCGCATCAACCTACTTGTTGCAGCTGATAACCTTTGATATCCACTCAGGTTTTCTTTGGTTTTCGTCTGATTTCGGATTTAAGTTTTTTGTGAAGCAGGACAAGTTCACGGAGGTTTTCTTTTGTTGCATCTTCAGGAGAATATCTGATTTTGCTGTAGAGCAATGCTGCTGAGTATGCTGTTGTGAATGCTTCATTGGAGAAGGCTTCGGCTTTTTTGGCTATTTCGAAAGGTGTCAAATAGGCTTCGTGTGCTTTGAGCGTTTTTCGGATTGCGGTGTATCTGGCAGCTGCTGCAGCATGCAGTCTGCTTGGTGCATTGGGTTTTTCGGCCTTTACTGCTCGGCGTAGTTCTGGTACAAATGCGGTTATTGCGCAGATAAGCAGTGCGAAAATAAGTACCGGCAGTGTTGTTCCGCCTCCAATTAAGCCTCCGGTTAGCCTATGGAGTTTGCGGGACAATTGTTCATACCAGGTTTCTGGTTCTTCGATTGTCCAAGTTGTTGGATCGAATGATACCCATCCGTAGCCTGGAAAGTACACTTCTGCCCAAGCATGTTTATCCATCTCTCTTACCAGATAACGGTCCTGCGAAGGGTCGTAAAGACCTGTGGTGAATCCCGTAGCCAATCGTGCAGGAATGCCGATTTCTCTACACATTATGACCATCGCGCTTGCAAAAACATCGCAGTATCCTCGTTTTGACGTGAATAGGAAATAGCTGACTGCATCGGTGTTTGGCGGAGCCGGCGGCGCATTGAGATCGTACTTGTAATTTTCTCCAATATACTGCTCGATTGCGCGCACGCGGTCATAAGGTGTTTTGAGTCCTTCAGTTATCCTGCGTGCCACTATACCTACTTGCTCTGTTGTGATCAGCGTTTGAGTGTAGCGATCTATTATCTCGCTCGGATAGTTTTCGCCGGCGTTTCTAAGTTGCTTGGGAGCTACTATAGGTAGTTCAGAGACTACTATGTATTGGTTCCAGGAGTGTCTGCCCCAAACTCCCTGCCAGCAGTTAAGACTGTTTCTTCTTAGTGTAGGTGTTGGAGCTGCAATAATTGCAGGTTCGGCTGCAGCATACATTACGCCGCCTGGTATTGGACCGAGATCGAACAACTGCTCAAGTTTGCGTTCTGGATCTACTTTTTGCTTGCCGAATATCCAAACTTGCTTGCCGTTTTGGTCTATTTTCCAAGCGTCTGCTGTTTTCGTGACGTAATTGCTAGTTTCTTCCCATCCATGTCCTGTGTATTCGTCAAATACTCTCCCGCGCCAATAGAGATCAACTGGGCCGGTGTTTGGGTGACTTCCGATCTTGACGCTCATAACAATGCGATTTGATAGCCTTACAGGTCCCTGTGCTATCTGGAGAAAGCCGCCGTCGCCAATTATATACAAGTGTGCATTTTCTCCAATTTGGCGGAAACCAGGCATCGCAAACTCAAATGCCCTGACACACAAAAGTCTTACAGGCACAACCAAGATGCCGCCTATTAAGATTGCCGATGTGGCTGTTATTACCGCTGATCTGAATGCTGTGTCGTATTTTCTATTGGCTTTACCAGGTCTGCATGCAAGCATGAATGTAGCAATCAGGAGATATACCACAAAGTAAGCAAGCATCTCTGGGTTTACATTTGCTGTGCTCGACAGGCTTATCATCACGATAGCTGGAATGCCGGAGAATATAACAGCTTCATCTGATACAAGAGTGAAGCTGCGCAGTACTTCCAGCCACAAAAGCATAGAGGCTAGTTTTAGCTCTGGTGTGGTTAGTGTGCTGACGGGCAGTAGATACTGAACAATATCTATGCCTGCCGCAATCTGTATGTAAATGATTATCGCACCAGCAACTACTCCAAGCTCTATGAGTCGAGTGGTTTTGCCGACGCGCCTTATCGCTATGCTGATTAAATAGCCGCATGCAAGTGCGACTGCAGCTATCACAAAAAATGCCCAGTCTGAAACGCTGGCATTTAGCGCCGCAAGCCCACAGATGCTTGTAGCAAACCCAGCAAGATAAAGTGGGTATCTTATTGTGCTGTCGGTCTGTCTGCCTGTTTTGTTTTCTGCCATACTAGTATTTCAACCGCGGCGCCGGTTCTGGTAATCTCTGCTGCCGCTTTTCTTGTGTCAAATTGTAAGCCGAACTGTCTTGGGTCAACCAGAACCACCTGAACTGTTAGTCCTGAAGTTATTGCTCTGCGAACCGCAGCTATGAGTTTGTCGTTAGGTTGGCTTGTTATCAGCACAATGCCGCCCTCTGTTAAACAGTGCATAAGCAGTTCTGATGCTTCCAGGTTTGAATTTGCTTTTGCGTCTGCAAGTGCTTCCATTCCTGCGTTGATTGATTGTCTGCTTGTAAGCTCTATTTCATTGAAGCTGTTTTCTGACTGCATAGTGAGTTTTACTCTTATGCCGGATGAAAGCAGTCGATCTAGCATATAAGCGGCTGCTCCGGCGGCTACATCAAGCGATGTTACTATGCCAGCTCCGAAGTCCGATCCTTTCGAAACATCCAGCGCTACAACTGCAGAGTTAATCCCGGCGCTTTCATATTCGATAACCTTAGGGCTGCCGGTTCTTGCCGTTGTTTTCCAGTGAATTCTTTTATATTCGTCTCCTGTGTGATAATCTCGCACTCCAGCGAAATCGCCTCGTGCTGCCCTGCGTGTAGACTTTTCGGCTTCTTCTGAGGTAAATGAGCGTCGGGTGGCGGTTTTGACGCTTACTTTTATAGGCTTTGGATAGACGGTTACTTCTACATAGTCGCCGATGCGTTTTCTTAGTTTGAACATACCAAGTGGGTCCTGGGTTATTAGCTCAATCGGTCCTATTTTGAATCTGCCTCTTTTATTTGCTTCGATTTCTACGAACACGCTGCCATCGCTTTTTGAATCTACCGACGTCCCATCTTTATCAATCTGTGAAAGTGCCGGCGGAGTTGCTACTTTCACAAGAGATCCTTCAGGAAGTGGGTTTAGGTGGTCTTTGGGTTTATCAGATTTTATTTCCAAGAAGAACGTTGTACCCTGTGTTGCCTTAAGGTGTTTTGTGTGCGTGCAACTAATTTTTCTCAGCGACAGAGTTCCAACTATGTAACTTGCGGCAGGTAGGCACAAAAGCACCGTTGCCATGCTGAAAAGATATGTTATTCCTATGACCGTTGCAACAGTAAGACAGAAAGTTCCTGCAAGCACAGGACCTATGAATCTAGGGTTTGACAGCAGTTCTAAGGCTTCTTTTGCAAACCTCTTTATATCAATGATTCCGCTCATAGCCAACTGGCACAGCGATCTCTGAGAGTATCTCTTTTACTGCTCGCTCTGCCGCCTCCGCATTCCAAGAGCCTTCAACTGGTATCAGTCTATGCGCAAGCGCCGGTACTGCTATAGACTTAATATCATCCGGAAGAACATAGTTTCGTCCTGATATTGCCGCCCAAGCTCTGGATAGCTTCATCAGCGCTAAAGAACCTCGCGGGCTTGCCCCCAAAAGTATATCCGGCCGCTTTCTGGTGGCTTCGACTAACTCTACAATATAACTTTTAAGTGAATCATCTAAATATATTTCTTTCACATCGTTCTGAAGCGCGGTTGCTTCTTCAGGTGAAAGCACAGGCTTTACCGAATCTATAGGGTTATCTTTTAGGTGTGAGTCGAGTATGCTTACTTCGCTTTCATGTCCTGGGTAGCCTACGGATACTCTTACCAAAAACCTGTCGAGTTGAGCTTCAGGCAGAGGATAAGTGCTGCCGTGCTCAACGTTGTTTTGGGTTGCTATAACAATAAATGGCTGCGGCAGTTTTCTGGTTACGCCGTCAACTGTAACCTGCATCTCTTCCATACACTCAAGTAGCGCCGACTGCGTTTTGGGTGTTGTTCGGTTTATTTCATCTGCCAGCACTACGTTTGAGAATATTGGTCCATGGTGAAAATCAAAATCACAAGTTCGCTGGTCGAATACTGTTGTACCGGTTACGTCTGAGGGAAGCAGGTCGGGTGTAAACTGTATTCGGCTGAACGAGCATCCCATTGCCTTAGCTACGGCTTTGGCAAGCGTAGTTTTACCAACGCCAGGAACATCTTCTATCAGCACATGACCTTGTGCGAGAAACGATGCTAGCACCAGCTTGATTACTTCGTCTTTCCCTAACACTGCTCCGGCTATCTCTGCCGCTGCCGTCTGCATTCTATTGGCTATTCGTTCGGCGACATCGGTGTTCATAATGCTCTCCGTTTTCGGTTGTTCATTAATGTATTTTTACTGTTGAATGGCTTTAAGCTTAGGATTTAACCTCTTACTTTTTGACCGACAAACAAGCAAGTCGGTTCCAGCTGTCGAAAACTTGGATCAATAACCCTGTACTTCTACAGACCAGTCTATGATGTCTAGATCAGGGATTGGGCAGTCACCTTCAGGTTCAATATCATTTTGTGAGTTAGAATACCGTTGGTTGGTCTTTGCTGATATAGTTATATAGCTTGTTCCAGTGCTGCCGAGTCCATCATAGTATTTAGGTCCTGAGTAGTCCGGCGATAGTGGCAGTATGTCTGTAGTTATGAAGTTTATGTTGATTGTGTCTATTGAATCTACAGGGATAGTATCTGTAGCTAGCTGTCCTAAGTCTATGGTAAACTGCAATTTGTTGGAGCCAGCCGGCGGAGTTACCGATGATAAAGGTGGGCCTAGATACACTTTGCCGAGTAGATTTGTACCAGGCGGTATTTGGTATAATCCATAGCCGCCTTGGGGCTGGAGTTGGTTATAGACAACATAACTGCTGATTGCTCCAGTGCCCCAGCCGTTGCCCCACGGTGCGCCGATTACAGGTAGGGGACCGGGAGTTGGTTGACCTGATATATCGAAAGCTACGAAATAGAAATAGTTTGGATTTATCTCGCCGGCGACGGTGAGTGTTATCACCAGCCGTTTACCGGTGATGTGCGATGGGCTTGTCGGGTATCTGGCACAGCCCGAAACAAGGAGAGAGATTAAGGCTGCTATGAGCGCAATTTTTTTCATGTTAGCGTTTTTGACCGCAGCAGCGGTAGCAAGCAGATTATACCACAATTCGTTTAGAATGCGCCTTCTGGCGGCTTTGGCTTCTGGTGTGATGCTTGCAGTTTCGTTTCCTCGTCTAGGACTGTTTCCTTTAGCGTGGGTGGCTCTTGTTCCGATTCTGATTGCGCTGCGCGGGGTTACGTTGAGGCAGGGCGCTTTACTTGGTTTTATTACTGGATTTACGTTTTTTGGGCTTCTGGTTTATTGGGTGAGCATTTTTGGCCTGCTTCCATGGTTTCTTTTGTGTGTTTATCAGTCTTTGTTTGTAGTTTTATTTGCGATGGCTGCGTCACGTCAAATAGGGCATAGGATATTGGGGTTTGTTGCTGTTCCTGCACTTTGGACAGGATTTGAATGGCTCCGCTCTATAGGTGCGTTTGGGTTTGCGTGGGGAAGTCTTGCGGTTTCTCAGGTAAAGTGGCTTGGGGTGCTTCAGACAGCAGGAGTTTTCAGCGGGCTTGGGCTTACATTTCTGATAGTGTTTGCGAACATGGCGGCTGTGGATTTGATTGTCAATCATGATCGCCGTGCTGCTTTGGTGGCTGGGATTGTTTTGCTTGTGTTGGTTTCGGCAGGCAGAATATTCACATTTAATTATAATGCATTCAGAGATGGTATTCGTGTTGCTGTGGTACAGGGTGGAGTTCCGCTGACTTGGCCTAATAGTGATACACCTCGGCGAATCAGAGAAGCGTATTTCCCTATGACAAGGGATTTAGCGGGACGTGCGGATATTGTGGTTTGGCCAGAATCCGCGGCGCCGGGGGATGTTTTGGGTTCTCCTGCGGCAAAGTTTGAAATAGGCGAGCTCGCACGTTCTGGCGGCTTTTTTCTCGTAGTAGGTGCAGCTCATCAGGTATTTGATCAAAGCGTGCCTGGAGGGCTTAGAGAATACAACGGTGCCTATATGTTTGATAAAACAGGAAGGCTGGTAGGTTATTACAACAAGGTGCGGTTGGTTCCATTTGGCGAGTATGTTCCAGGCAGACGCTGGCTGCCGCTTTTGGATAGGTATCCTATTCTGCCTTACGATCGTTATCCAGGTAGGGGATTTTATCCTGTTGCGGCAGATGTTACCAATCTGGGGCGTGTTGGTGTGCTGATATGTTTCGAGTCAACTTTTGCAGATGCTGCGCGCAGGCTGGTTCTTTCTGGTGCGCAGGTTATTGTGATTATCACTAATGATAGTTGGTTTGGCAACACCGCTGCTGCTGAACAACATCGTGATTTTGCGGTGCTTAGAGCAGTTGAGACGCGTAGGTTTGTTGTGCGCGCAGCAAGCACGGGTGTTTCGTGTATTATATCGCCTTCAGGCAGAGTAATCAGAGAAATAGGGTTGGGCAGGCGAGGGGTTATTCAGGCTGAGATAAAGGGCAGCGGTGATCGGATTCATAGCCTTGATTCAAACAAAGCAGGTTTAGTTTTGCTGTTCGTCGGTTTGGTTTTGGCATTTGATCCAAAGATCAGCCGCCGTAAAGCATCTAACTGATCATCCAGCCGAATTCTAATGATACCTTTTTACTTCAAAGCGCTTTATGCTGAAAGGTTCATTTGGAGAGATACCTGCTTTTCGGCATGCTATGGCGAGCTGCTCTTCTACCGTGTCAATACCTTCAAGATCGGGTAGAAGGAGTCCTCGTGCGAAGCCTCTTTCTACTATCACTCCGTAACGTTTTGGATCAAGCTCCGATATATCGTCCACCGGCTCCGGCGGCGATAATACGTCAACCGAGCATGTGATAAGATCAAGTTCTTCGGGTTCGACCGGCGGAAATCTCGGATCGCGTGAACATGCACTTATGGCGTTTTGGATTATCTCTTCTGCAAGAGTAGGCTGTGTTGGCTCTATGGTTCCTATACATCCTCGCAGATCGCCATTTTCTTTCAGCGATACAAAGCAGGCGGCTCTCTCACTTAGAGCTGCCAGTGCTTCAGGTGATGGCTTGATGACTTCTCGTCTTTTTACGTAGGCTTCTATTGCTGCTGTTGCTAGTTGTACGTGGATGCTTTCCCCTTTCATTGGTGTTCTCTCCTTTATTTTAGCTGCACGTGATGGCCTATGCGTGGTTCAGTGCCGGATATTAGTCGGCTGATGTTTGATTTGTGTCTTATCAATATTAGCACTGCTGCTGCGGCTGCAAAGATGGTGTACTCTATAGGTGTTGGTCTGCCAAAAAGTTTTTTGGAAAACCACATCATAACAGGTGCAGATATGGAGGCGATTATTGATGCTATGGATACATATCTTGTTACTGCAACAATAATTACCCATAGACCGAACGCAGTGCATGCAACCAGCGGGGTGATGCCTATTATCACTCCTAGGCTTGTTGCTACCCCCTTGCCTCCTTTAAACCCAAGGAAAACAGATGCGCTGTGTCCGGCTATCGCTGCAAGTCCTGCAAGAACAATAACCATTGGATAATCGCTTAACAGGCTTCGTGCAATCAGAACCGCACCGAGTCCTTTCAGTGTGTCTCCGATGAATACAACTGTTGCCGGGACTATTCCCAGAGTCCGCAACACATTTGTTGCGCCTATGTTTCCGCTGCCGAACTGCCTTATGTCTATACCTCGGCTTACTTTTCCGACTATCAAGCCAATAGGTATCGAGCCTAGAATGTAAGAGATTATCAACACCAAAAATGAAAGTAACATGGTATTGTCCATTGTTCTCTACCTTTCTTTCTCAGCTTTTCTGGGGACTATCCGAATCGGTGTCCCTTCGTATCCATAAGTCTTTCGTATTTGGTTTTCGATATATCTCACATAGCTGAAATGCAGAAGATCTGGATCGTTTACGAACAAAACTATGGTTGGCGGTTTAACTGATGGCATTGTAGCATACTTGATTTTCAGCATCCGGCCTTTGCGTGAAAGAGGTTTTTCATCTACAGCGTCTTGTATCAGTCTATTGAGTTCACCAGTAGGTATTCGAAGTGCATGGTTTTCAGCCGCTTCTATAGCAGTGTTTACTGCGTCTGTAATTCCCCAGCGTTCTTTTGCAGAAGTAAAAACTATCGGTGCATAGTCCAGAAATGGCATATCGCGCCTTATTTCATCGGCAAACTGCCGGTACGTGCTCCTGCCTTTTTTAAGATCCCATTTGTTAACAACTACCACACAGCCGCGTCCCGCTTGGTGTATATATCCACCGACTCGCTTATCTCCATCAGTAAGTCCTTGTTCAGCATCAGTCACTAAGAAAGCTACGTCGCTTCGCTCCAGTGCTCTAATTGCTCTAAGCACAGTATAATACTCTACCGAGCCTTGTATTTTCCCAGCGCGTCGTATGCCTGCTGTGTCTATTAGCACTATTTCTTGATCGCCACGTGTGAATCTTGTATCTATTGCGTCGCGCGTAGTTCCTGGCTTCTCTGATACTATCACGCGTTCTTCACCCAGTATTGCGTTGAGCAGAGAAGATTTGCCAACATTTGGTCTTCCTACTATAGCTAGTTTTACTGCTTCTTCGGGATATTCGTCAATTTCGCCTTCAGCGGGCATAGCTTTCAGCATATCGTCTAGCAGTTCAGCAACCCCTCTGCCATGAACACTTGATACTGGATAGACTTTTCCAAGCCCAAGTTTATAGAAGTCTGCCGATTCTTGCTCTCTTGCTTCGTTATCGGCTTTGTTGGCAACTAGCAGCACGGGGACGTTTGTTTTTCTAAGCTCGTTTGCGATCATCTCGTCAGTAGGTGTTACGCCTTCGGCTGCGTCCGTCATAAATAGAATCACATCTGCTTCTTCTACGGCGAGCTGAGCCTGCTGGGCGACGCGCATAGATATAGGATCTTCTTCGTTAAAAAGAATCCCACCGGTGTCGGTTACCACAAACTGTCTCCCTTTCCACTCGGCCTCAGCATAAAGCCTGTCACGCGTAATCCCGGGTGTGTCTTCGACTATGGCTATACGCCGACCTACTATACGGTTAAAAAGAGTGGATTTACCTACATTCGGTCGTCCTACTATGGCTACTATCGGTCTTTCCATTGCTAACTGCCTACACTTGGTTTCGCGCAATCCTACCACGAAATTGAGGCATGGTCAAACGTTGTAGAGCTTCTGTGTGGGTGGTAATATGTAATGTTAAATGTTTTTATTACACTTTTGGAGGGCCAAGGCATCTGATGTCGCTCGATAAGATAATAGTTAGAGGCGCACGAGAGCACAACCTGAAAAACATTGATGTCGAGATACCGCGGGATCGGATGGTGGTTATAACTGGTCTGTCTGGTTCTGGCAAATCGTCTTTGGCCTTTGACACTATATATGCCGAAGGACAGCGGCGTTATGTAGAATCACTTTCAGCGTACGCGCGCCAGTTCTTGGGTCAGATGGATAAACCTGATGTTGATGATATAACCGGCCTTTCTCCAGCTGTTTCTATCGATCAGAAATCTACTACCAAGAATCCTCGCTCTACTGTTGGAACTGTTACCGAAATCTACGACTATATGAGGTTGTTGTTTGCTCGCATAGGGCATCCTCATTGTCCTAAGTGTGGCAGAGAGATATCACAACAGACTGTCGAGCAGATGGTTGATCAGGTGATGGCATTTCCGGAAGGCACCAAGATACAGGTGCTGGCGCCGGTTGTTCGTGGAAGAAAAGGGGAGTATCGCCAAACTATTGAGGATATTCGCAAACAGGGATTTGTGCGAGTTAGAGTCGATGGAGTGCAGTATGAGGTTACCGACGATATACGGATGGATCGCTACAAGCAACACACTATCGAGGTTGTGGTAGATAGGTTAGTGGTTAAGCCTGACGTTCAGAAAAGGCTGACCGATTCGCTTGAGACTGCGCTCAAACTTGCTAATGGTACTGTTGGAATAAGCGTGGTTGATGGCGAAGAGTTTGTATTCAGCGAGAATTTTGCCTGCACTGAGTGCGGGATTAGTTTGGATGAGATAGCGCCGCGTAGCTTCAGTTTCAACAGTCCTTATGGCGCATGTCCGGAATGTCATGGTCTGGGAATGCGCAGACAGCTTGATCCTGAGCTTCTTATCCCTGATCGAAATAAGTCCATTGATCAAGGTGCTATTGCGCCACTTTCTGGGGTTCACAGCGACTACTTTTCCTCGCTTATTAGAAGCGTTGCGCGTGAATATGGGTTTGATACTTCCACGCCTATAAAAGATCTATCTGAAAAACAAATTGAAATACTTCTTTATGGTGCCGATAGACGAGTGCCTATTACATACCGAAGCAGGTTCGGTGGTGTTCGGCAGTTCAACGCGTATTATGAAGGGCTTTATAACTGGCTTGACAGGCGATATAAAGAGACGAGCAGTGAGATAGTGCGTGAGGAAATCGAACAGTATATGTCTTCTACTCCATGTCCAGCGTGTGGAGGGCAGAGGCTTCGGCAAGAGAGTCTTGCTGTTACGATAGGAGGTCTTAACATAAGCCAAGTTGCTGCTATGTCAGTATCGGCGGCGATGAATTGGTTTGACGAGCTAAAGCTTACTGAACGAGAGTATGCTATTGCGCATCAAGTGATTAAAGAAATCAAAGTACGTCTAGGTTTTTTGGCAGATGTTGGACTTGATTATCTAACTCTTGATCGTGCAGCAGCTACGTTGGCAGGAGGCGAGGCACAGCGCATTCGACTTGCTTCGCAGATAGGCTCTGGGCTTATGGGCGTGCTTTATATATTGGATGAGCCTTCTATTGGGCTGCATCAGCGCGATAACAGACGTTTAATAGAAACCCTGCACAAGCTGCGTGATATAGGAAACACCATTATTGTTGTTGAGCATGACGAAGAGACTATGTATGCGGCTGATCATATTATAGATATAGGACCAGGTGCTGGGGAACATGGAGGTCGGATAGTAGCAGAAGGTACTATAGAAGATATAAAAGCTAACCCTCATTCAATCACCGGGAAGTATCTATCTGGAGAGCTTTCGATACCGGTTCCATCATCTCGTAGAAATAGAGATAACAAGTGCGTAGTGATAAGAGGTGCTCGTCAGCATAATCTGAAGAATATAGATGTTGAGATACCCTGCGGGTGTTTTGTATGTATTACTGGTGTTTCGGGGTCAGGGAAAAGCACTCTTGTTCAGGAGACGCTTTTCCCACGGCTTATGTACGCGATTCATGGCACTCATAGGGCTTGGGGGGAGCATGATTCAATTGAAGGCGTGGAGAATATTGACAGGGTTATAAATATTGATCAGTCTCCGATAGGCCGAACTCCACGTTCGAATCCGGCTACTTATACTGGAACATTTGATTTGATAAGGGAACTTTTTTCGCAGACGCCAGAGGCTCGGATGCGAGGCTACAAGCCGGGGCGTTTCAGTTTTAACGTTAAAGGCGGTAGATGTGAGGCATGCAGAGGCGACGGAATAATCAAGATAGAGATGCATTTTCTGCCGGATGTTTACGTCCCATGTGAGGTTTGTAAAGGTAAGCGGTACAATCGCGAGACTCTTGAGATAAAGTATAAGGGTAAATCTATTGCAGATGTGCTCGATATGACCGTTTCACAGGCGCTTGAGTTTTTTAAGAATATTCCGCCTATAACACGCAAGCTGCAGACTATACATGATGTAGGACTTGATTATATTAAACTTGGACAGCCTGCTACAACTCTATCCGGCGGTGAGGCGCAGAGAGTTAAACTTTCGGCTGAACTGGCAAAGCGTGGCACAGGGCAGACACTTTATATACTGGATGAACCTACTACAGGTCTTCACTTTGATGATATAAAGAAGCTGCTTGATGTCTTGAACAGACTTGTTGACGCAGGCAATACAGTCCTTGTCATAGAGCATAACTTGGATGTGATAAAGACCGCGGATTATGTTATTGATTTGGGACCTGAAGGCGGCGATGCAGGCGGAAGGGTTATTGCGACAGGCACGCCTGAAGAGGTGGCGGCTGTTGAGGCTTCATATACAGGCCGGTATCTTAGGAAAGTTTTGGGGCTTGACCACAGTGCAGAGCCGGCGCTCAGGTCGAAGGAACCTGCGGAGATAATATGATAGCAGTATTCTGTGGGGAGTGGATTATATGCGATTTTTACTGAGACTGTTTAGAAGTAGGAAAGATGAAGATAAAGAAGAAAAAGCTGGTGATGCACCTTCGCAGCCTAAGCCATGGAAGCTTACGCCTATTGAAGCTCGCACGCGTGCTAAGATGATGGTAGCTTCGGCAAAGAAACTTGGTGTGGAACTTGATTATTCACCGGCGAGCTTGGAGAAGGTTGATTTTTTGATAGACAAAGAGCGCGAGACTGGTGTTGGCGCAACGAAGGAAATGCAGCAGGTGTTAATTTCGCTTGGTGCTTATACTGGAGAAGTGATAGTGCGAGAACTGGATGGCATTTGGGCGCTCAGTGAAACTCAGCCTGTACAGGATCCGTTGGTTGTGGTTGTTGGTGGAAAGTATGCGGTTAACGTTATCAGCGCGATTGTCAGACGATTTGTGATGGGTGAGCCGCATGGTGCAGTGCGTACTTTCGAAGAGTGTAAGAAACTGGCTGCTGTGTAGAATTTCGTATGTTTGCTGGATTGGGCATAGCTATGCTTTCAGCCGATTTGAAACAGAAAATCTCTAATACTCCAACAAGCCCGGGATGTTATCTGATGAAGAACTCCCGCGGCGAGATTATCTACGTAGGCAAAGCGGTTGTTCTTCGCAGCAGAGTTCGCAGCTATTTTCAGAAACAGGGTAGGGATGTTTCTGAAAAAGTGAGGCGGATGGTTCGGGAGATAGCAGACTTCGATTGGATCGCTACAGATTCGGAGCTTGAGGCTCTTATATTGGAATCCAATCTTATCAAGCAGCATCGTCCTCGTTACAACGTACGTCTGAAGGATGATAAGAGCTATCCTTACATCTGTGTTACGATGAAAGATCGCTACCCACGTCCTATTTTTATTCGCAAAATTAGGATGTCTGCTGATGATGGCAATCTGTATTTTGGGCCTTACTCGAACGCCGACGCGGTGCGTGAGACTCTGAGACTGATACGGAAAGTGTTTCGGGTTCCATGCGGCTACAAAGATCCTGAGCAGTCGAAAGGACGAGCTTGTCTATATCGTCATATTGGACAGTGTTTGGGTCCATGTGTTGGTGCTGTTACAGAAACAGAATATGCGCGCACAATACGTGAGGTTATTATGTTTTTGGAAGGGCGCCAGGACAAGCTGGTTAAAGATCTTCAGAAACAGATGGAAGATGCTGCGGAAAAGTTGTTGTTTGAGAAAGCGGCACGTCTTAGAGATCAGATTCAGTCGCTTAAACAGGTTATGGAGCGGCAGAAAGTTGTTTCTACTAAGCTGAAAGATCAGGATGTGATAGCAGTTGCTGCCGAAGATGGTGCTTCGGTAGCTGTGGTTTTGTTTATACGCGGTGGAAAGTTGGTTGGGCAGGAGCATTTTATGCTTGAAGGTGTCTCGATGGAAGATATGCGCGAAGGTGTTACCGAGTTTGTTAAGCAGTATTACCAAACTGCCGCTTATGTACCGCGTGAGATAATTCTGCAGTGTGAGATTTACGAACAGGGTGTTGTTGAGAGATGGTTGAGCGGCAAACGCGGCGGCAGTGTCATCCTGCACTCGCCTAAGAGGGGTGAACGGCGGCGAATATTGGATATGGCGGTAAAAAACGCGGGAGCACTGCTTGAACAGGTTCGTTTGAGCAGTGAAACGGATCGTGAGCAGGTTGAGGCGGAGATGAAGGAACTTCAATCTGCTCTTGGACTGCCTGTGATGCCTAGACGGATTGAGTGCTATGATATATCGAATATTATGGGAACTGAAGCAGTGGGCAGTCTTGTGGTTTTTGAGGATGGAAGACCTTTGAAGTCTGATTATCGAAGGTTTCGCATACGCTATACACCGGAGAAACCGGATGATTATGCAATGATGCGCGAAGTGTTAACGCGGCGGCTTACTGGGAGGCTTCGGCAGTCGGAGAAGTTTGCAGATCTGCCAGATTTGATTGTGGTGGATGGTGGGCGAGGGCAATTGAATGTGGCACTGCAGGCGCTTGCTGAGGCAAATGAAAAAGTATCGGTAATTGGTTTAGCTAAAGAATATGAGGAGATATATTTGCCGGATGATAAGCCTCTTATGTTGCCGCAGAACTCAAAAGCGCTTCATCTGCTTCAGCGTGTGCGTGACGAAGCGCATCGTTTTGCTGTCGAATATCATCGGAAGCTTCGAGCAAAACGGATGACAGGTTCGGTGCTTCTTGAGATACCTGGAATAGGGAAGGCTAGACGAAGCGCGCTGCTTAAGCATTTTGGTTCGTTGAAGAGGATGAGAGAGGCTTCTTTGGAGGAAATAGCCTCGGTTTCTGGAATGACTCGTTCTGCTGCAGAGATGGTTTACAAGTTTCTGCACCCTGAATGATACTAGGTAAAACCCGCTTGAACGCTTCATTTTTCGCTGCAAATTTCGCCTTCGGTTGGTAGATCAAACCGGGGGCGAAAATTTTTTTACTTTTTTCTATTTTCCTCTTGACAGAGATGAATTTGGCTGGTAACATTCCCTCACCGGTAAAAATTGGTAAAATTTGGGAGCTAAATAAAGGATTTTGGTTGTTATTGGATAATTAGTGGGTAGTAATGGTAAATTTCCCGATTGGAGAACGGTGGAGTGTTCGGCGGGTGTTCAACTCATAGGCTTGATGATGTAGGAAGGTTTGTTCTGCCAAAGAGGTTTCGCCTCTCACTTGGCGAGAGCTTCGTTATCACGCGTGGTATCAACTGCCTGCTGGTTCTAACGAATGATGCTTTTTACAAGATCAGCGACAAGGCGTTGGAGCTAGCTGGGCCTGTTGAGGCGCTCTTCAACCAGTCTGTAAGCAGTATTTACCATCATTTGTTCGCTGAGATGGTGGAAGCGCGAGTAGATGGGCAGGGGCGTATTCAGTTGACGCCGGAGCTTAGAGCGCATGCTGGCATTGATCGGGATCTAGTTATGATTGGTGTTGGCAACTGGGTTGAGATTTGGTCGGTAGAGCGGTGGGAGGATTACAAGAAGAAGAGTTTGACCCCTGAAAACTTGGTTGACGCCGCTCAGGTTGTTTTTGGGAAGAAGGATGCCGGTGAATCAGATGGAGAAGTTCCATCGTCCGGTTCTTCTGAATGAGACTATTGAGCTGCTTGCGCCGCAGCCGGGTGGGATTTATGTTGATGGAACGCTTGGCGCTGGCGGGCATGCGGAGGCAATTTTAGAGCGGATTCAGCCGGATGGGCGGCTGATTGGGATTGATCGGGACGAGGACGCTTTAGAGGTTGCAAGACAGAGGCTTTCACGGTTTGGAAAGAATGTGACCATTGTGAAGGCGAATTTTGCCGATGTTGATGAAGTCCTCGCAGGTTTTGATATTGGGAAAGTGGATGGGATGGTGCTGGATTTGGGAGTTTCGTCATACCAGCTTACCGGTTCGCCGGAAAGAGGATTCTCGTTCACGATGACCGGTCCATTGGACATGCGTATGGATCGGACTGAGCCGCTCACTTGCGAGCAGATTTTGGCGGAGATCTCGGAAGAAGAGCTGGCAGACATACTTTATCGTTACGCTGATGAGCGATGGGCGCGGCGAATAGCCAAAGCTATAGTCGAACGCAGGAAGGTTTCGCCGATAAAGACAACCACCGAGCTTGCGGATATAGTAGCGAGTGCTGTGCCTAAGCGGTTTCATCCTAAAGGAGTTCATCCAGCTACTCGCACTTTTCTTGCTCTGCGTTGCTACCTGAATAGGGAGATTGAATCACTTGAGGTTGGGCTAGAGGCAGCAGCGAGGGTGCTTAAAGTAGGCGGCAGGATATGTACGCTTAGCTACCACTCGACTGAGGATCGAGTGATTAAACGATTTTTTGCGCGTGCCTCCGGGAAATGCCAATGTGCACCGGGGGTGCCTGTTTGTACGTGTGGTGCTGAAAATCGGTTTATGAGAGTTCTTACGCGAAAACCAGTTACTGCTAGCGAGGCTGAAATTAGGGAGAACGTCCGTGCGCGCAGTGCTAAGTTGAGAGCGGCTGAGAAGATAGCTTGTTATGAAGTGAGAGGGTGATGTTGTAGTGGCTACTGTAACTATTACGGCGCCGAAGACTAAAGTAAAAGTAGAGAAGCGTGCCGTTGAGTATGGTCTGCCTGAGCATGTTGTAGAACGTGCAGTGCGCAAGAGGAAAAAAGCATTGCGCGCTGCGGTTTCGAGGGTCATCATTTCTGTTTTATTGATTGCGTTTGTTATCGGATACATTGGTGCTTATGCGCAGCTTCGGCTTTATGGTTATAAAAAGTGTGAGTATGTAAAGGAGCAGAGGAAACTTATTGCCGAGAATCTCTCGATTAAAGCTGAGATAGATCAGCTCGCAGAGCCTGATAGGGTGTCTGCTATTGCTGAGCAGGATGGATTTGTTGCGGGCAGTGAGATATATAGACTCGGACAAGTTTCCAGTGTAAAGGTAGCCAAAGCGGAGTAGCGATCTTACCGTGAGCGCCAAATTTGCTAATTTATTCAGAGGAAGAACACTCTGGCTGTTAGTGATATTCGCCTTTATGTATTTGGCGATTTTGATACAGCTTTTTTGTGTCCAGATTCTGGATAGGGCACGGTACTTGGCTGTTGCAGATGATAGGATGCGTCATCTTACGGAAGTTGGAGAACGGGGGACGATATATGATCGCACGGGGAGTGTGCTTGCGACCAATATCCCGGCTTACAGTGTGTGCGCTTACCCGCGGAGCTTCCAGACAATTCAAGACCGTGAAATGGCTGTAGAAGAATTGTCCAAGATGTTGGGTCTTACAAAAAATGAGATAGAGGATAAGATGCGCCGCAGTGATACGTTTGTTTATATCAAGCGGCATATACCGTATGAAATAGGCGAAAAAATTGCTGCTGAAAAGCTGCCTGGGATTGGTTTGGAACGAGAAACCAAGCGATATTATCCCGGTTATAAGCTGGCGGCTCAGGTTATAGGGTTTACTGAGCAGGATGGCATTGTTGGTGTTGAGGGGATAGAGGTTGCGCAGAACAAAGAGCTGACTGGCAGAAAGGGAGAAATTATTGCCCAGGTTGATGCTAAAGGCAGGGTCATACCTGAGACGAGGCGTGTGAAAAAGAGAGCTGAACCTGGCAATGATATTTTTCTGACTATAGACAGAAACCTTCAGCATATTGCAGAGAAGGCGCTTGAGAAAACCTTTAAAACCTACAACGCCGCCGGCGCCGTGGCTATTGTGATGGATCCGCATACGGGGGAGATTTTGGCTCTTGCCAACTGTCCGAGGTTTGATCCGAATAACAGGAAAGGCACGGATGATTCATACTGGCGTAATCGGGCTGTGCGAGATGTTTACGAGCCAGGCTCAACGCTGAAGCTTGTTACCGTTGCGGCTGCGGTTGAAGAGGGTGTTTCGCCGAGACAGAAAGTTGCAGTTTGCACAAGCTCTGGGCTGCCGGTTGGAAATCATCGTATACGATGTGCGCTGCATAGGCCGTATTTGGCTGGACATGGCTCAGTGGATATGTATTCGATAATTCGAAATTCCTGCAATATCGGCGCCGCGTCAATTGCTATGCATAAATTAGGCGCAGAGAAAATGTATGAGTATTTGGGGAAGTTCGGGCTGCTTAACAAACCAGGTTCAGGACTGCCGGGTGAGCAGATATTGCCGCTTGATAAGCCTGACACATGGCCTACTATAAAGCTTGCAAATGTTGGATTTGGACAGGGTGTGGCTGTAACGCCGCTTCAGATGGCGAGTGCGTATTCGGTTATTGCAAACGGCGGTGTATTGATGCAGCCGCGGATTGTGAAGGAGATAAGGTCGCCTGATGGGAGTGTAATCGAATCTTTTCACCCTAAGACCATAAGAAGAGTTGTATCTGAGCAAACTGCGGCTACGGTTACTGATATGCTTGTAGGATGCGTTGAGGAAGGCACTGGCAAGCCGGCTAAGATTGAAGGCTATACGGTTGCGGGAAAGACTGGAAGCGCTGAGAAAGCCGTGCCTGGACAGGGGTTTAACACGGGCAAGTACGTGGCGTCATTTATGGGATTTGTTCCAGCTAGGAATCCTAGGTTGGTTATATGTGTTGTTGTTGACGAGCCGAAAGGCAGTCATTGGGGCGCGACCTGTGCTGCACCGGTTTTTAGAGAGATTGCTGAGAAGGCAATGATCTATCTTAGAGTGCCGCCTGATGAGCCGGCTAAAGTCAAACCGCCGGCTGATGGCAGCTCTGTGAATGCTGATAGAAAAAGACATAGATCTGGGGCGTATAGTACGGGCTAGGAATGGAACCTTGGGCGAGTCTGTTCCTAGCCCAGCCCCAATAAAGTTTTTGATATTAACCGGGGGGCTATTGGCCTTGGGGCCGTGCCATAATGCCAGAATTGGGGAACTGGGCGATACCTGTTCTGTGCGGCACGGCCCTCTTTTTCTAAGTATTAAGTAATCGGATATAATCAGAATAAGAGTGTGTGGGTTAATATGTTACTGACAGAGTTGGCAAAGTCGCTGACTGAGAAGACTCTTATAGGTGGAGATGCGGAGATAAGCGGCATTTCCTACGACAGCAGGGATGTAAAGACAGGTGATTTGTTTGTCGCATGGAAAGGCGAGCACTACGACGGACATGACTTCATAAATGACGCTGTTTCACGCGGTGCTGCTGCTGTTATGGCTGAGACTGTAGTAGAAATTCCCGTTCCAGTTCTTTTGGTTCCCAGCTCTCGAAAAGCTATGCCGATTGCAGCCTGCGCATTTTATGGCAATCCATCAAGAAGGTTGCGGCTTGTTGGTGTTACAGGCACAAATGGCAAGACTTCAACCACTTTCTTTCTGCAGAGCATATTCGAAGCGGCTGGGTTTAAAGCGGGTTTGGTTGGTACGCTTGGCGCTAGGATAGGTGGGCGTGTTATCGAAACAGAACATACGACTCCGGAGTCCGTTGACATCCAACGTGTGCTCGCGAGAATGGTTGATGAAGGTGTTGAAGCTGTGGCGATGGAGGTTTCAAGCCATGGGCTTGCACAGGGGCGTACGGATGCATTGGAGTTTGACTGTGGAGTGTTTACCAATCTGACTCAGGATCATCTCGATTATCATGGCACGCTTGATGATTATCTATCAGCTAAGTTGAGACTGTTTTCAGAGTATCCACTTTATTCATCGAAGAAGTTTGTCGCGTCGGTAAATGTAGATGATCCATCTGCTGAATCTGTTATCGCAGCTGTGAATGGCGAAGTGATAACCTATGGCATAAAAAGTCCATCCGATGTTCGTGGCGATGAAATTAATGTGAGTGATTCTGGTGTATCGCTCGTTATTACAAGTGGTGGAAGGTCGGCTAGGGCTTATGTGCCTGTTGGTGGGTATTTTTCGGCTTACAACGCTCTTGCTGCTGCGGCTGCGGGCATTGGGTTAGGGATTGATCTAAATATTGTTGCTGAAGGTCTATCTAGGTCGCGGAAGGTTCCGGGAAGGTTTGAGTCAATCGAATGTGGGCAGGATTTTGGGGTTGTTGTGGACTACGCACATACACCAGATGGGTTGGAGAATGTGCTTACAACTGCTAGAGAACTTACCAAGAACAGGCTCATTGTTGTTTTCGGCTGCGGTGGAGATAGAGATAGAACCAAGCGCCCGATAATGGGACGAATTGCAAGCGAGATAGCCGATGTCGTGATCGTAACATCTGACAATCCACGCACTGAGAATCCTGAGATTATAGTGCGTGAGATACTTGAAGGGATACCAACTGAAAAGAAAGATGTGACGGTGTTAGTGGATCGGGGTGAAGCCATCCGGCATGCTGTGAACATAGCAGAACCAGGCGATACGATTGTGATAGCCGGAAAGGGGCATGAGGATTACCAGATCTTCGCTGATCGCACGATACATTTTGACGATAGGGAAGTTGCTGCTGCAGCATTGATGGAAAGATTGAATCGGTAAATTATGCGTGAGATCACTATTAAAGAATTGGTAGAAGCTGTTGGGGGTAGGCTGGTAGGTGCAAGTAAAGATCTGCGTATTGCGGGTGTTTCTACTGATACGCGGAATCTGAAACCTGGCGATGTTTTCTTTGCACTGGTTGGCGAGAATACCGACGGTCATAATTACGTTCTACAGGCTTTTGAGAATGGTGCTGTGGCTGCTGTTGTCTCAAACGAAGTTGATATATATGGGGTTTTGGTGTATGTGCCGGATACGCTCAAGGCGTTGGGAGATCTTGCGGCTTGGTATCGCAGGCAGCTTCCGGTGCGAGTTGTAGGGGTTACAGGGAGCGTAGGCAAGACTACTACGAAGGAAATGATTGCGTCGGTTCTTTCAAGGCGTTTTGAGGTACTCAAGAATGAAGGCAACTTTAACAATGAAATAGGAGTGCCGCTGACGATTTTCCAGCTTGGTGATAAACATCAAATACTCGTTCAAGAGATGGCTATGAGATTGCCCGGTGAAATAGCGCGTCTTGCACAGATATGTAAGCCGGATATAGGTGTGATTACTAACATTGGATTCTCGCATATCGAAAGATTGGGCACACTGGATGCTATCGCTGCTGCTAAGGCTGAACTTTTAGAGAATCTGGCGCCGGATGGAGTAGCTGTTTTGAATGCGGACGATCCTTACTATGAGGTTCTCGCTGAAAAGTCTTTAGGCGAGATTGTGTCTTATGGTGTAGAGGGTGGGGATGTACGTGGAGAGGATATAGCTGTTGATGAAGTCGGCAGAGCGACTTTTAGTATTGTGGTTGGTTCTTCAAGAGAGCAAGTTTCGCTGCCAGTTGTCGGCAGGCACAATGTTTCGAATGCGCTCGCGGCTGCTGCTGTTGGGCTTTGCTTTGGGCTACCTCTTTCGGAGATAGCAGCAGGGATTGAGGAAACACCGCAGGTTGACAAGCGTGCTAATGTGTTCACTTCGGGCGGTGGCTGGATTGTATATGATGATACGTATAATGCAGGACCAGCTTCTATGCAGAGTGCGCTTGCAACACTTGCTTCGATGAAATGCAGGCGCAGAATAGCGGTGCTTGGAGATATGCTGGAGCTGGGGGATTATGCTGAGAGTGCGCATAAGGAGATAGGTAGGGCTGCGGCTCAGAGTGGGTTGTCCCTACTCGTAACTGTGGGCAGTCTTGCAGAGCATATAGCTACTGGTGCACGCGAGAAAGATGGTGGATTGGATATACACAGGTTTAGTTCCAGCGATGAAGCAGCTAAAGTTATTCGTGAGATGGTGTTGCCTGGGGATATAGTGCTGGTTAAGGGGTCTCGCGCGATGAAGATGGAAAATGTTGTGGAGTCCTTGAGATGAATGAAATCAGCATATTGCGCGTTGTTTTGAGTGTGTTCCTGACTTCGGCAGTTTTGTCTTGGATTGTTACTTTTGGCCTTGTAAGCAGGTTGAAGCGTTTTAAGGCTGGGCAGGTCATCCAAGAAGACGCGCCGGAGAGGCATCAGTCTAAAGCAGGAACTCCGACGATGGGCGGGATAGGTTTTTTGCTGTGTTCGATCATTGTAGTGCTGTTGTTCGTTTGCTATGGAACTGGTGGCAAAGGGTGCAGCATTCGATTTCTTTATCTTCTTGGGATAATGCTTGCATATATGTTGGTAGGTGCTGTTGATGATTGGCTGACGATTAAGCCGCGTGGTGGAGTGCGCGGACTTAGCAGCAAGGTAAAGTTTTTTGCTCAGTTAGTCGTTGCGGCTGTGTTTGTTGCGGGTTTGGCTGCTGCTGGGGAGATGGATACTTCAATAGCATTTTGGGGCGTAGAGTTAGAGCTTGGATGGGTGTATTATGTATTCGCGCTGATCTTTCTTACGGGGATGGCTAATTTTGTTAATTTGACTGACGGGTTAGACGGATTGGCGGCTGGACTGTCTGCGATTCTTTTTGTTGTGATGAGTGTCTACTGCATGACGTTTGTGAAGCCTGAACAATCTAACATAGGTATTATATACACTTTGGCGGCTTTGTCTGGTGGGTGCGTGGCATTTTTGTGGCATAACTGTCATCCTGCGAAGGTATTTATGGGTGATACCGGTTCGCTTGCGTTGGGTATTGTGGTGCCTGCGGCTGCTATTCTGCTTAGGATTGAAGTCTTTGTAATCATAGCAGGTTTGGTATTTGTGGCAGAGGGACTTTCGTCGGCTGTGCAGTGGGCTGTTTTCAAATATACGCGGATTCGGACTGGGACAGGCAGACGGGTGTTCAAGATGAGTCCGCTTCATCATCACTTTGAACTGTGTGGATATCCTGAGCAGGCTATTGTAGTTAGGTTTTGGATAGCAGGGATTTTTTGTTCTGCTGTTGCATTGGTTTTAGTTGCTTTATCAAAACTATGAGAGAAAATCTGAGCGGTGCGAAAATTGCGATAATTGGCTTGGCACGTACTGGATTGGCTGCTGGTGAGGTATTGGCGTGGCTGGGCGCGCAAGTTGTAATTTATGACAGAAAACCTGAGTCTGCACTCACGACTGAGATTGCTGAAGCCAAAAGTCTTGGAGTTGAGGTTCGGGTTGGTCGGGAAGATGTGGATTATGAAGGGCTTGATTTGCTGGTAACTAGTCCTGGAGTAAAGAGAAACGCGCCTGTATTGATTCAGGCAGAAACCAGAGGGATTGAAGTTATATCGGAGATTGAGCTTGCATATCGAATTTCTCGTGCGCCTATATTGGCGGTTACCGGTACTAATGGCAAAACTACGACCACGGTTTTGCTTGGGCGCATTATGGAAGCTGACGGCAGGAAGACTTTTATTGCAGGAAATATATCGGCTGATGAGCTTAAAATGCCGTTGGTGAAGGCTGCTTATGAGGCGAGCAGTGATGCTGTTATAGCTGCTGAGATAAGCACTTTTCAGTTGGAATGGATAAGAGACTTTCGCCCGCGTGTTGCAGCATTACTGAATATAAGCTCAGATCACGCTGATAGGCATTCTAGTTTTGCAGAGTATGCGGCACTCAAAGCCAGAATATTTGAAAATCAGCAGGCTGAAGATTTCGCGGTAATCAATAGGGATAATCGCTGGTCGCGTGCTGCCGCTCGGGGAGTTAGGTCGTCGGTGCTTCAGTTCAGCACTAAGCGCAAAGTTAATCAGGGAGCTTTCATAGATGGAGACAAGATAGTTTTCTGTTTTGACGGTAACAAGATTGAAGTGCTTACGGTGTCGGATGTCCGTCTGCCAGGCATGCACAATATGGAGAACGTGTTGGCGGCTGTGTGTATGGCTTTGGCGTTTGGTGCGAAGACTGAGAGTGTGCAAAAAGCTGTAATCAATTTCAATGGTGTGCCGCACAGGATGGAAAAGGTAGCTGTTTTGGATGGTGTTAATTATATAAACAACTCTATGTGCACTAATCCAAAAGCTTTCGAGCGATCATTGGAAGCTGTTGGTGGGCCTGCTGTGGTTATTGCTGGAGGCAAGTTCAAAGGTGGAAGGATGGATCCGATTGTTCGAGCCGTTGCAAGATATGCTAAAGCACTGGTATTGATTGGTGCAAGTGCGGATTTGTTCGAGAAACGCATGCGTGCAGCTGGCTATGATAACGTACATAGAGCTAGCAGCCTTGCAGATGCAGTGAACATTGCTCGTGGTATTGCTTTGCCAGGTGATACCGTTATTCTTGCGCCTGCATGTGCGAGCTTTGATATGTTTCAGGATTTCGAAGAACGCGGCAGAGTTTTTCGCGAAGCGGTTAAAAACTTGTCATCATCGGCAGGATAAAAAGGGCGATAAAGAAGTAGGGAGTGGAGTTGAGCATGGCAGTAAACAGAACAGAAACTAAACCACCGGATCGAAGACTTTTGCTAGTTACTTTGGCGTTGGTTTTTATTGGCGTGCTGCTGGTGTTTGACTCTAGTTTTCCTACGGCAGGTGATAAGGCTATCGGCGATCCTTGGTATTTTGTGAAGCGGCAGATCGCCTATGCAGTTGTGGGGATTTTTGCGCTCTATGCTGCGATGAAATGTCACCCAATCGTCTTTCGCAGGCTTACTTGGTTTATGGTTGTGTTTGCTGTGATATCTTTGGTTTTGGTGCTTATGTTTGGGCATTCAATCGGCGGCGCGTCTAGATCTTTCAATCTGAAGGTCATACATGTTCAGCCTTCTGAGTTTGCGAAAATAGCCGTGATTATGCTGTTGGCTCATTTGCTTCAGCGGATTGGGGTAAAGGTGCGCAGGTTTGGGATGTTGATTCTGTCTCTCTTATTGGTGGGAATTATAAGCCTGCTGGTGCTTATGGAACCTGATCTTGGCACAGCTTCTACAATTGCATTTATAGCTGCGGCTATGTGTTACGCAGCTGGAGCGAAAAAGAGGCACCTTTTGGTGCTTGGAGCAGTTGGAATTCTGGCGGCAGGATTGATTACTTGCCTTGAAGCCTATAAGTTGGAGAGGATTTATATTTGGTATAATCCGTGGGCTGATCCAGTGGACAGTGGGTATCAGATAATACACGCTTTGACTGCGCTTGGCACTGGAGGTTTCTTTGGCAGAGGGTTATGTGAGGGGATCGAAAAATCCTATCTACCAGCTCCGCAGACTGATATGATCGGAGCTACGCTTGGTGAAGAAGCAGGTTTTATCGGCATGTTAATCCTTATCGCTCTATTCGTCGTCTTTGTATATATAGGATTATCGATCGCCGACAGAGCCAAAAGCAGGTATGCTGGATTGCTTACGGTGGGCGTCACGACTATGGTTGGTGCGCAGGCGTTTATAAATATTGGAGTGTTATGCAAGTTGCTGCCGATGACTGGTGTGCCGCTGCCATTCATAAGTTATGGTGGGTCGCATATGATTGCGGCGCTTTTTGCGGTTGGGATGGTGCTTTCAGTTTCTCGGCATATAGACGATAGACTTGGCGAGAAAGATTCTACTGCGGATGAAAGTAGTGGTTACAGGCGGCGGGACGGGAGGGCACATTTATCCAGCGCTGGCTATAGCGAGTGCTCTGTCGGAAACCGGCGCGGATATTCTGTTCATAGGTAGTGTGCACGGTCCTGAATGTGCGCTTGCGCGTAAACACGGATTCGATTTCAAAGGTGTTGCAAGTGGGCCTATATATGGACTTTCGTTGCGCACTGCAGGTTCTCTGCTTAAGTTAGCAGCAGGCTCCGTTGCTGCACGTCGGATTCTCGGTGAATTTAAGCCCGATGTCTTGGTTGGTACCGGTGGTTATACATGCGCGGGGGTTCTGATTGCCGGGTGGTCGTGCGGCAAAAAGATTGTACTGCATGAACAAAATGTTGTACCTGGTCGCACAAACAGGCTGCTTTCAAGAATTGCGGATAAGATATGTGTCACTTTTGAAGAATCGAGACGCTATTTTTCGGAAAGCAGGGTTGTTGTGACAGGACTTCCGGTTAGAAAAGATATAATCGCAGGAATTGATCGACAAACTGCGGCAGAGCGGTTCGGTTTGGATGGTGGCAAGCGCACTGTTTTGGCGGTTGGAGGCAGTCAGGGAGCGGTTCGAATCAACCGTCTGATGATAGAAGCGGTTTCATTGCTCTGCGAAAAAGGGATTCAGGTGATTCATCAAACTGGCGAGCGCGGCTATGGAGATATTGTTGGTTCAAAACCAGATGTGCAGGGATATGTGATTTTGCCTTATATAGAGGATATGACAGCGGCTTATTCGGCAGCTGATATTGTGGTATCTCGCGCAGGTGCTTCTGCCATATCTGAGATAACTGTGCGTGGTTTGCCATCGGTGTTGATCCCATACCCTTATGCGCAGGGCGATCACCAGGCTAAAAACGCACAGGCTGTTGCCAATGCCGGTGCGGCTATGGTGGTTGATGAGAAAGAATTGGACGGCAGGTCGCTGGCGGCGATTTTGTTGGATTTATTTGACAATGAGTCGAAGCTGCAGAGTATGGCTGATGCAAGCCGAAAACTGGCTAAGCCGAATGCCGCGGCAGATGTTGCGAAGGTGGTTATAGAAGTAATGCGTGGAGAAAGTTAAGATATATGAAAAGAGTTCATCTTATTGGAATTGGTGGAGCCGGAATGAGTGCTATTGCGCGGATACTGCTGGCGCAAGGTGTGGAAGTTTCTGGATCTGACCAGCGAAGAAGTCCTACTACAGACGAGTTGGTGTCGTCTGGTGCGGTTGTTTCAATAGGGCATGATGCGGATGTTGTTGATGGAGCTGATCTTGTTATTTACAGCGCAGCGGTGCCTGAGTCAAATCCTGAGGTTGTTAGAGCTAGAGCCCTTGGGATTGAAGTGATAGATCGTGCAGAAATGTTGGGGAGATTATCTGCGGGTTTTCCTGTTCGCGTGGCAATTGCTGGAACGCATGGCAAGACTACGACTACTGCTATGACGGCTGTTGTTTTGGAAAGAGGAGAGCTTGATCCTACGGTTACCGTCGGCGGTGATGTGGTTGAATGGGGAAGCAATACAAGAGTTGGTGGAAACAGGATTTTTGTTACTGAGGCATGCGAAGCTTTTCGCTCATTTCTTAGGCTTAATCCCAGCATTGCGGTTGTTACGAACATAGATGCAGATCATCTGGATCACTACGGCAGTATGGACAGCATTGTTGATGCTTTTCAGCAGTTTTTTGAAAATGTTGCTTGCGAAGGAGTTATCGTTGCGTGTGCTGATGATTTGAATGTTCGTAGAGTTGCCGAGAGAAGTGATAGGCGAAAGGTGTTTTATTCTGCAGAGGATGATACAGTTGATGTTTTTGCATCAGGGATAATAGTCGAGGCAGCAAAGCCTTCGTATGAGTTGGTCTATCGTGGTGATGCTCTTGGTAGAATATGCTTGAGGGTTCCCGGTATTCATAACATTAGGAATTCTCTTGCTGCGGCAGCAGTCGGGATTGAGTTAGGCGTTGATTTTGCTGATGTAAGTGGTGCTCTTGCTGATTTTAGAGGTGTTGGTCGTCGATTTGAGATAGTTGCAGAGCATGAAGGTGTGCTTGTGGTGGATGATTATGCGCATCATCCGACAGAGATCCAGGCTACGCTGAGAGCTGCGAGATTTTATGGGAAAAGGATCATTGCGATCTTCCAGCCGCACCTTTATTCACGCACCAAATTTTTTGCCGACGAGTTTGCCAATAGTCTGCGTTTGGCTGATGAGGTTTTTGTAACTGATATATACGCAGCGCGTGAGCAGCCGATTGAAGGAGTAACGGCGCAGGATATTGTTGAGCGTATGAGTTCTGCGAATGCTTACTATGTTCCTGATAAGTCGGATTTAGCTAGCATCATTTTCCCTAGGATTGAGTCAGGAGACGTGATTATAACGCTTGGTGCCGGTGATATACGTCAGGTTGCGCTGGATTTAGCTGCGGCATTTTCTGGAGTTGTGTCGGATTCGGTGCAGGTGCCATCGAAACCATGAGCGGCTTGGATTTATTATCTAAGACGCGTTATACTATCCGCGAGGTAGCTTCCAATGATTCGTGTAGGAATAATAGGCGCTTCAGGGTATGCTGGAGGCGAGGTTGTTAGGTATCTGCTGTTGCATCCGGAGTTTAGGATAACGTATTTGGCTTCGGATACGTTTGCTGGGCGTCACATTGGCGAAGCGTTTCCCAATTTGCTAAAGGCTGATCTGCCACTCTGCGAATCGTTCGATAAAGCAGCGTTTGATAAGGCTGATGTATTTGTGTTGGCGCATGGCAACGGCTGGGCTATGAACGAAGTGCCAGCACTGCTTGATGCAGAGAAGAAAGTTGTGGATATGTCTGCTGATTTCAGATTTCGCAGTGCGGATATCTATGAACAATGGTATTCTATCAAGCATAAATGCCCAGAGATGCTCGGGAAGGCTGTATTTGGACTTCCGGAGCTTCGGCGCGAGGAGATTGTTTCTGCTGATCTTGTAGGCAACCCTGGTTGTTATCCTACGAGTGCTATTTTGGCTGCGGCTCCTGCTTTATCAGAAAGGCTGATTGAGCCTGGGGGGTTGGTATTTGATGCTAAATCAGGCGTTTCTGGGGCTGGGAGGTCTCGCACTGAGGTTGGATATCTGTTTTCTGAGGTGGATGAAAGCCTGAAACCTTACAATATAGGTGTACATAGACACATTCCTGAGATTGAACAGGAGCTTTCGGCAGTTTCGGGGGTAGATATGAAGGTAAGCTTCACGCCACATCTTGTGCCTATGGTGCGGGGCATTTTGACTACTGCCTATGCAAATCTTGCGAAGAGCGTGGAGACTGGGGATGTTTTGGACGTTTATCGTCGGTTCTATGCTGATTCGCCATTTGTAGTGGTGTTGGATGAGGGGTGCTATCCTGCAACGAAAGCAGTATCAGGCTCGAACTATGCGCATGTTGGGCTTAAAGTTGATAAGCGCACTAATCGCCTTGTAGTTGTGTGTGCCATAGATAATATGGGCAAGGGTGCTGCAGGGCAGGCGGTGCAAAATTTGAATCTGATGTTTGGACTGCCGGAGACTATGGGTCTTGTCCAGCCGGCGGTTTATCCATAAATTGAGCTGCTGAAATGAAGTTTATAGAAGGCGGTATAACCGCACCTAGAGGTTTTCTGGCATCCGGAGTTCGCTGCGGTATTAAACAGAGCGGTTTGGATCTGGCGATTATCTGCTCTGAAGCTCCCGCGGTTTGCGCAGCTTTATTTACTACTAATTTGTTCAAAGCTGCGCCGGTTTTGGTTTCGATGGAGCATGCAGCGTCGGGTAAGGCTATAGCGGTTGTTGCAAATAGCGGATGCGCCAACGCTTGTACCGGAGAGCGTGGTATTACCGATGCGCGTCGGATGGCTTCAATGGCTGCCAACGAGTTGGGGACAGATGCGGAATCGGTGCTTGTGTGTTCCACTGGTGTAATAGGCAGGTTTCTGCCTATGGATAAGGTAGAGCGTGGCGTAGTTGATGCTGCCAAATCGCTTTCGAGTGATGGTGCTTTGGATGCCGCTAAGGCGATAATGACCACCGATACATGCCCGAAGATGGCGGCTTGTGAAATAGATATAGGTGGGGTTCCTGTCAGAATAGGCGGTATTGCTAAAGGTGCAGGGATGATTCGTCCTGATCTTGCGACCATGTTTTGTTTCTTAACTACTGACGCTGTTATCTCTTTGGATGTGCTGAAAAGATGCCTACAGGATGCAGTAGAAGTTTCGTTCAATAGCTTAACTGTGGATGGTGATACAAGCACTAACGATACAGTGATTGCACTCGCAAATGGATTTGCCGGAAATCAAGATATATCGTCTGATTCTGAATATGTTCAGACCTTCTCGCTAGGTCTTAAGAGTGTGTGTATAGAGTTGGCAAAGGCTATGGCACGCGATGGAGAAGGCGCGACTAAGCTTGTTGAGGTTGTGGTTAGAGGCGCTGTTAGCTATGAGGATGCTAAAACTGTGGCTATGACCGTTGCTAATTCACTGCTTGTTAAAACTGCTGTGTTTGGTGAAGATCCGAACTGGGGTAGGGTGCTTGCAGCAGCAGGACGATCTGGGATTGAGATTAATCCATCGAGTGTTGATCTATATTTTGGTGATGTAAAAATTGTCGAAGACGGTGAGCCGCTTGATGTGCCAGATTATACAGCCCGTGCGCCAATGCTTGATGATGAACTGGTGATAACGATTGATCTCAAACTTGGCAGTGCGTCTTCGAGAGTTTTCACTTGTGATCTTTCATATGATTATGTGAAAATCAACGCTGAGTACCATACATAAGAATATTTGTTCATATCATAGTTGATAACGAAATACAACCGAAGGCGTCGCACCTTCGGCTGTATTGTTAATTGCAAATTGGTTTTGGACTGCTCAGTGTGTGCGCTTACCTATACCCGGCGGCATGCCACCTTTTTTACCAAGTCCAGGAGGCATGGAAGGCGTCTGTGTTTTTTTGTAGCCTTTCGGTAACTCGAAGAGAGAGATTGGCTGGTTGCCCACTTTGATATTTTTCCATTCGGTTGTTATAGCTCCTTGTGGGGTTTGCTGCACCGCTTTGATTATTATCTTGAGCTTCTTAGATATCCATATTGTCTGGGACCCCATTCTTTTATCATGGTAGATGAACAGGTACTTATCGCAGTCATAGCCATTTACTCTCTCTGTACCGATTTTCTTCTTGGTGCCCAGCTTTAGCATAGCTTTTTCCCAGTCCTGTGGGTTTGCTTGGATTTGTGTGCTGTTTGGGTTGTGTTTTATCTCCATGTAGGTTTTATCTCTCTCATTCAGTATCCATGTGAGCTTTTTGTCGCCACGGACTATCATAATTTGCTTGCCAGTAACACCTTTTTCTTCCAATCTGACGAGGTTGTTCTTTATGAAGATTTTGCTGGTGTTGGTTAACCCGTTGCTGCTCACCACCATGTCTGCGGAAAGCTCAAGCCCCGCGCCACAAACTATAGCTGGAGCAACGATAGCCAGCATCACCACTAGAAAGCTAATGAATACAGTTTTGTTTCGCATTATTACCAATGCTCCTTTCTATCTGATTTTGCTCAAGTCATAGGCGAACACTCGTCCGTCGTCTCTTTCCATTATTTTTAGAAGTTTTGCCTCAGTTTCCCTCTGAATCATATAGTAGATTCGCGCTTTCACTTCTTGTCCGGGCTCTAGATTTGTTTTAAGTTCGGCATCCCTGTTTCCCTGGAGAAGCGACTGGTTCCATTCAATTTCTAAGCCATCTGCGTCTGTGAGTGTAAACTCGAATATACCCCAGTTAAGCGCCCAAGGCTCAACCCCACCATTTTTAATTGAAAAGTCTATAATCAGGTTTCGGCAGCCTTCTTCCATTTCTTGGTCCTCAAATGGCGTTGTCGAGAATTTTGCACCGTCTACACGGATGTCGAATCTACCTGTTTGGTAAGTTTCACCTATTTTGGCAGGAACTATTGTCAGCGCAGTTGTGCCCTTTGGATCACTTTGATCTGCGGTTGGCCCGGTCAGTGGTTTGATCTTGTCTTTTGGATAATAGCGAAGCACTAAATCCTCTGACCCTTTGACGACTACCTTTGGTACAGTTCCTTTTGCAGGTACTGCAACGAAAGTGTAAACATCTATTTTCTGAGCGGGTTTAAGCGACATATTAAGGGTCTGGGAGTTCGATTCCACTCCGACGCATTCACTGTATTCTCGGTTTGTATTTGTCTCATCTACTGCAGTGAATCGAAAAGTGTTCCAACCTACTGCTTTTTCACTTTTTTGAGGGTTTCTAAGGGTATAGTGTAACAATAGGAACTTTTCCGAGCCCTTTGGGTAGTAAATCTCATCTCCAATTCTTATTCTGGAGGTCGTAAACTCTGCACTTTTTAGGATGATGTTCACAGGGTCGGTTTTACCGACCGTGTACTCAACTCCAAACTGCGCATTTTCGCCTTTCATTTGAGTAGTTACAAGGACTGTACTGCTCACAGGTGGTTTTGGAGCAGGTTTCGGTTTGGGCTTCGTAGCTGCAATGAGGCGAGTTTGAGCTACGACGGTAATAAGTGCGAAGACCAATAGCTTTCTTTGCATTTTTGGCCCCTCTTTTCTCACTCTATTGCGAAGCATAGATAGTGCAACACTATATGTTCATAATTTTGATTTGTCAATACCTGTGTTATTTCAGCAGTTGAAGATAGGATGCAATTGACTTTTAAAAGTTTCTTTGTCGTCTTTAGATTAGAGTTGTATAATACAATGCCTGATGAGCAGGAGAGAGGATGGTGCCGAAGGTGGGACTCGAACCCACATGAGGTCGCCCTCACCGGTTTTTGAGACCGGCGTGTCTACCATTCCACCACTTCGGCTTACAGTAAAGTATAATCTGTGTGTGGTAACAGCGTCAAGGAGGGAATAGATGAACGATATTGGCAATTCTTCGCCGTCAAATCAGGCATCTTCTATGCCGCCAATTCAGCCGGGTAATAATCTTCAACGCAGGCATGGTGCGCTTTGGTGGATCGGATGGCTAGTGGGTGGTGGATGTCTGTTATTGTTCGTTTTTATTATCGGCATGGCGATCGTTGTTGGGGCCATGCGCGGCAGCTCTGTGAGTTTAGGTGGTAGGGTAGCGCTTATTCGGATATCTGGCACAATCACTTCTGGCGAAAGCGTAGGCAGCTTGTTTGGAGATTCTATAGTGGGGTCGGATACTATCATTCGCTATCTTGACCATGCGCGTAGGGATAGCAGCATTAAGGCTGTGGTTTTGAGGATAGACAGCCCTGGTGGCAGTGCTGCTGCGTCAGAAGAAATATATAACGAAATTCGCCGCGTGCGATTGAGCAAGCCTGTTTATGCTTCTATGGGAGATGTTGCTGCTTCCGGCGGATACTATATCTCTGCAGCTTGTGACAGGATTTATGCAGACAAAGCTACGCTTACTGGCAGTATTGGAGTCATATTCGAGACGCCGAACCTTGCAGGATTGATGAAGAAGCTGGGGGTGGATTTTACGGTTATAAAAAGCGGCAAATATAAGGATATAGGCAGTCCAAGTCGTGCTATGACCCCGGAAGAAAAACAGATGCTTCAGGCTATGGTAAATGATATCTACAACCAGTTTGTTGATGCAGTGGCGCAGGGAAGGCGCATGCCGCGTGAGAAAGTGGTTTCACTTGCCAATGGCGCTGTATTTACTGGGAGTCAGGCTGTGAAGCTTGGGTTGGTGGATCAGATAGGCGGTCTGCGCGATGCAGTTAGAGATGCAGGTAAGGCGGGTGGCATCAAAGGCGAAGTAAAGGTGCAAAGATACGGCAGATATGGTGGACTATTAGGGATGCTGGGCGGAGATGATATATCCGGTGCTTCCAGCTTTGATTTGCTAGTTGAGAAAGTGGCAAGACGTCTTGCTGCCGGTGATAGATTAGGTGAAGGACTGCGATAGAATGTCTGAAAAACGGAAGATCGTAGCTATTGACGGCAATAGTCTGCTTTATCGCGCTTTCTATGCTATGAAGCCGCTTTCGACTTCAGAAGGTGTGCCTACTAACGCGGTATATGGCTTTACTCTGATGCTTCAAAAGATTTTGCAGGATGAGAAGCCCGACGCTGTAGTTGTGGCGTTCGACGCTCCGGTGAAGACTTTTCGTCACGAAGAGTTCGAAGACTATAAGGCTCAGCGCAAGCCCACTCCTGATGACCTCCGTGCACAGGCACCTATTGCGCGGCGTTTGGTGGAGGCTTTTGGCATACCTATACTTGAGGTTCCTGGCTACGAGGCTGATGATGTTGTAGGGACTGTGGCACGGATGGCATCATCTTCCGGGTATGATACGCTGATAGTTACTGGTGATCTTGATACACTGCAACTTATAGACGACAAAGTGAAGGTTATGGCTACGGTTAAAGGTGTAACCGATGTTGTCTTGTATGATCGTGATGCGGTTTTGGAACGGTTTGGAGTTGAGCCTTCGCAGCTTGTTGATTACAAAGCGCTGAAGGGAGACCCATCGGACAATATTCCTGGAGTGGCTGGAGTTGGTGATAAGACTGCGGCTAAACTGGTAAGCCAGTTTGGTAGCGTTGAGGAGATGCTCAGCAATATTTCTAAGATAGAGGATCCAAAGCTGCGTGAGAAGATTGAGTCATCTGCTGACTTGGTAAAGATGTCTAAGCGATTGGCGACAATTGTTACGGATGTTCCTTTAGAGGTTAATATCGAAGATCTCGAAACGCGGCCTCCGGATTACGATAAGCTTCGTCAGTTGTTTACCGAGCTTGAGTTTCGTTCTATGTTGAAAAAGCTCCCGGAAGAGACAGGTTCAATCCCAAGTGAATCTGCGGAGCCTGCTGGTTTTGGGTATGGCGAATGTCGTATTGCTGGCAGCAGTGCTGATATTGATCGGCTTTTGGATGAGATTAATCGGAGCGGCATTTTTTCGATTAGGGTTCATACTACTGGCGGCAAGCCTGCTGAGTCGGATTTGGTTGGGATAGCATTTTCAATAGGCTCTGGCGGCACTTATGTTCGCGTGAGAAATGCGAATGGTGATCAGAAACAGAATGGCATACTTGCATTTGGAGAAGATGACGAGCCATTCGCGGTGGATATTGGGGTTTTCAAACAGGTTTTGGAGAATCCAAATGTACGCAAAGTTGGGCATGACATAAAGCTTGATATAGAGTCGTTGGCGCTGAATGGTATTCGGATTAAAGGGATTGATTTTGACACGATGATAGGCGCCTACGTATTGGATCCTGGTCGTGGGAGTTATTCAATCGAAGAAATTGCGCTTCAGCGGATTGGGCTGGATATGGCAAGTTTGGCTGTGGATAACTCTGTGGAAAAACGGTTTTGTGCTGAGGCTGAAGTGATATTTCGGCTTGTGCCGATACTCAAAGATGCATTGCAGCGTGATGATTTGTTTGAGCTTACCGAGCGTGTAGAGATTCCGCTTGTGCCAGTTTTGGCTGATATTGAGCTTCAGGGAATTGCTGTGGACAAAGAATGGCTGGCAGTGCTGTCTGAGCGATTGAACAGTGCTATTGAGCAGCTTGAGCATAAGATATATGCCGAGGCAGGACACGAATTCAACATAGGCTCAACAAAACAGCTTCAGACAGTTCTTTTTGAGCAGATGCAGATTCCTTCTGGCAAGAAGACAAAGACGGGGTTTTCCACAAGCGCAGAGATTTTGGAAGAACTGGCTCCAGCATATCCTATTGTAGAGTATATTTTGCAGTGGAGGGAACTGACCAAGCTACGATCTACTTATGTTGAGTCGCTTCCCAAGCTCATAAATCCGCGTACTGGCAGGATTCACACTTCTCTAAATCAAGCAGTTACTTCGACGGGGCGTTTATCATCCAGCGATCCTAATCTACAGAACATACCAGTGCGCACAGATATAGGCAGGGAGATAAGGAAGGCTTTTGTGGCGTCGGGCGATAATTTGCTGCTGTCTGCTGATTATTCACAGATCGAGCTGCGTATTCTTGCGCATGTGACTGGCGATCCAGAGCTAGTTCGCGCATTCGAAAACGGAGAAGATATACATGCGCATACTGCCTCTACACTTTTTGGTGTTGATGAGTCTCAGGTAACGCCTGAAATGCGCCGCAGTGCCAAGACTGTTAACTTTGCGGTTATATATGGGATGACAGATTATGGATTGGCGAGGGCGCTTGGTATTTCGTCGCATGAAGCAAAAGAGTTTATAGATAAGTATTTTCAGAAGTTTCCTGGTGTGCGTCGGTTTACAGAGGAAACTATAGAGCAAGCACGCAGAAATGGATTTGTCACCACGCCTATTATGGGGCGTAGGCGATATATAAGGGATATTAACAGTTCAAACCGAAACGCGCGTGCTTTTGCTGAGAGAGCTGCTGTTAATATGCCTATTCAGGGAGCTGCGGCAGATGTTATCAAGATTGCGATGATAGATATTCACAGGGCTGTGGAAGATCGTAAGCTGGCTGCAAAGATGGTGCTTCAGGTGCATGATGAGCTTGTTTTTGAAGTTCCGAAGGACGATGTGCAGAATTCAGCTCTTATAGTGAAAAGACTTATGGAAGATGCGTGTAAACTTTCTGTGCCGGTGGTAGTGGATGTAAAATCAGGGGTAAATTGGGCTGAAATGACACCTGTATCTTGACGTAATCGTTCTATTTAATTATTATAGCGGTGATTGAAGTTCACAAAATCAGCACTGACTGTGAAGTTGGTTGAGGAGGCACTGGATAGTGCTGGAGGCATAGGTAATGCCTAGTAACTAACTGGGGTTGAAAGGCTGTGTTTTCACAGGGCTGATGCCCCCATTGAGAGGAGCGTAATTTCGAATGACTGATGAGAAGAACGGACTGGAACCTGAGCAGACTGAATCTCAGGATATCCAGCATGAGTGGTCTGGAACGCCGCTTGGCGAGTGGTCGGGTGCAGCAGAGAAGCCGACTGCTGAGAATAGCAGTGAGCAGGATGTAGAGAATGCAACTGAAGAACCGCAGACTGAGATCTCTGGTGAACCGCCTGCAGTCGAGCAAGAAAAGCCAGAGGAGCCGGATGTTCCCAAGCCCCAAGAATCACCTAAGGAGCAGGTTGATTACGGCGATACCCTGAGGACTTTGGAAGAAGGCGATGTTGTCCAGGGGGTAGTTGTTCATATAGATAAAGAAGGCGTGCTTGTTGATGTAGGCGCTAAATCAGAAGGGATTATAAAGCCGAACGAAGTAAGTCGCGATCCAAATGTTACACCTGAAGAGGCTGTTCAGGTTGGCGAGAGCATAGATGTGTATGTGCTGCAGTCAGAAGGACAGGACGGCGGGCTTGTTTTGTCCAAGAAGCGTGCTGATTTTGAGAGAGCTTGGACAAGAGTACTTGAGGCTCGGGAAACGGGCAAGATATTAACCGCAATGGTTACAGATCGCGTTAAAGGTGGTTTGGTGGTTGATTTGGGCGTGCGAGGTTTTGTGCCGGCTTCGCATGTGGGTAGCGGCAACGTACGCAATCTGGATAGGTACGTTGGACAATCTATCCCGCTGAAAGTTATCGAGGTTGACAGCGAGAAACGCAAAGTTGTGCTCTCGAACAAGCTTGCTGTTGAAAACGAGCGTGAGAAGAAGCGTGCTGAGACACTGAAAAACCTTGCTGAGGGTCAGGTTCGGCCTGGGATAGTTCGCAGGATAACTGATTACGGAGCATTTGTAGATTTGGGCGGCATTGATGGACTGCTGCATATAAGTGAGATGTCATGGACTAGGATCAGCCATCCATCCGAGGTTGTAAAGGTTGGGCAAAAGATACATGTGATGGTGCTGAAGCTTGATCTTGCTGCTGGGAAGGTCTCACTTGGGCTTAGGCAGATTCTTCCAGATCCTTGGGCTGATATCGAGCGCACTTATTCGGTTGGCGACGTGATTGTAGGCACGGTGACAAGGCTGGTGCCGTTTGGTGCGTTTGTGCAGGTGGCTGGAGGTGTTGAGGGAATAATACCAAATTCCGAGCTTGCCACGCGGCGTGTAAGCAAACCGGAAGACGTGGTGTCTGTTGGACAGTCGGTGGAAGCTAAGATTATTGACCTTAGACCAGATGAGCGGCGCATGACACTTTCTCTTAGAGCGCTTCAGCAGGTTAAAGAGAAGAGCCGAGAGCAGGCGGAGCTGGAAGCTTATAATCGCTCGCGAGACAGCTCACGGATTACTATTGGGGATTTGGTTGGCGATAAATTTGGAGATGTTAGGGAAGCTGCTAAGTCCAGTCGAAGAGAGAAACGCAGGCGCGAGCGTGAGGTAGAAGAGCTTGTTGAAGAAGAGGCGATGGAAGAGCTGGTGCATGAGGATCTAGGTGCAGAACAGGTAAGCGAGGTAGCTCCTGTTGAAGCCGAAGAATCAGTTGAGCCGGCTGTAGAGGTAGTAGAGGTAGAAGTATCTGCAGAGCCTGCTGCTGAGGAAAATGTGGAGGTTGCCGAAGACGCGGCTGTGGAAGAGCCATGTGAGAAGGTGGAGATATCTGAATCTCCAAAATCAGAAGCCGAAGAGGATTCTGACGAGGATAAAGAATCCTGATTGCTCTAGGTATTTGTTAGTTTTAAAATACTGGGCTTTGGAAAACTTATGCGGATAATGGATTCGAGTCCCGCATGTAAGGGTGCGGGACTCGTTTTGTAGTTTGTGGTCTTTACACTTTTTTGCTTACGATTTACACTTCTCGTATGGGGCTAGTGATTGGGATTACAGGAGGAGTAGCATCAGGCAAGACTGTTGTTCTTGAGATGTTTCGTGAGCTGGGCGCAGAGACGATCTCTGCAGATAAAATAGCTCACGAGTTGCTTTCTACTGATAGCGGGGTAATAAGCGAAATATCTGAGAATTGGCCTGAGGTTATTGATGTTGACGGGTCTGTTTCGCGGAAGCGGCTTGGAGAAATTGTTTTTAGTGATGAAAGCGAGCGGCGAAAGCTGAATGATATAATGCACCCACGCATTATTTCTGCGTTGGAAGAGCGGATACGGTGCTATCGAAATAATGAAAATTCTGCTGAAGTGCTTGCAGCCGAGATACCTCTACTGATAGAATGCAATCTAACTGGTCTGGTTGATAAGGTTTTGGTTGTTGTGTCGGAACAAGAGGAGCAGATTAGTCGTCTGAGAATCAGAGGTCTGGAGACGGAAGAAGCGGTTAAGCGGATTATGTCCCAGATGCCTTTGGAAGATAAAAAAGCTTTTGCTGACTGGGTAATCCAGAACAGTGGGAGTATTGATGATACTCGAATACAAGTAGAGAAAGTATGGCAGGAAGCAGTTCGCCTTTCGAGAAATAATAAGTAGAAAAGCAAATAAAACTTCTTGCTTGTAGTTTCGGTGTTGTGGTATATTTGTCCGAGTGATTCAGGATTACCGTCGGGTTGCGCTGATGTTGATGGATCGGCGCAGACGGGGGAGGTTAATATCATTTTGCTCTGTAAATCGGGTCTAGGCACAGGACTCCGGACTTTTGGCTTCGATAGCTTCGTTGAGCAGAATGCTCTGTATTCTGCGGATACGAAGTTTGTATTTCCGCAAAAAACGTGCGGCTCAAATAATGGATGCTGCAGGAGCCGCTCTAGCACAAGCAATGTAAATGTAATTGTGGGAGGATACGTTCATTGAATCTCAGGAAACACGCAAAGCTTTACAGGATGTTCTGTTGGGTAGCGATGTTCAACATAGTGATGCCGTTTTTGTCATCGCTGCCTGCTGTTGCTCAAGTTGCGGCGCCGATGCAGGTCGGCGTGGTGGAATTTAGAAACGACTCGGGGGTGCAGGGTAAGCTTTTAGCTAGATATGCTACCGATGCAGTCGTCATCGAAATGAGCAAGTCTGCAAGGCTGGATGTTATAAGCAGACAGCAGACCGAGCAGCAGATGAAAGAACTTGGCCTTACGCCGCCGCTTTCGCAGGTTGAGTTGAGAAAACTCGGCGAAGCGTTGGCTGCCGAGGCGATGGTCGAAGGTGCGGTCAAAGCCGTGCAGTTGAGTGGATCTGGGGCAAGCCGCAGAGCTGCTGTAACCATAGTCATTAGGATGGTGGATCAAGCCTCTGGTGAGGTTATCAACGGCGCGATTCAGACTGGGTTTGCTACCGCATCGCCGGGTGAGCCGGTGGATGATGATAAGCTTATCACGCGTGCGCTAAACAATGCTGCATATCAGGCAGTAAAGACGATGACAGAGTATGTTATCCCTGAGGCTACGGTTTTGGCTACTGTCAGAACCAATGAGCTGCTTTTGAATAGAGGTGCGCGGGATGGCATCAAATCCGGGATGAAGATGATTGTCACTAGATTGGGTGAGATAATTGGTGAGATTAAGATAACTGCGGTAGAACCGGATCAATCTACTGCTTATATTACTAAAGCGCTGCGTGGGATAAGACCTGAAGACAAGTGCCGTGCTGTGTTTGATATGCCGGCAGTTGAAGAGATACCAACTACTGTTACGACTAAGACCGGTGGACCTGCGGCAAAAGCAGGACCAAAGATAGGCGGTATTACCAAACTTGTTGCGCCTCTGCTGGCTCTTGCGTTCTTTGCAGCTATGTATAAGCCGCATGGTGAGAGTATAGGTATAGTTACTGCAGAGGCTGGTTTGTCAGGCTATGATCTGCCGCTGGCAAGCGGTACTCCGGGGGTTAGGATTAAGTGGAATAGAGACAAGCTTGGCAAAGGCACAAATGTTATTGAATACCATATATGGCGTGATGACTTGTCGGGTCCGGTATTGGTAGCTAGGCCATCCGAAGGCGAAGCGTTTGATGATGCGACGGCTAGAGAAATTGACTACCAGACAGCTGATCCGGAAACTCATGAGCTTACCAGCGAAACTTCTACCGTTCCTGCGTTGGTTCTTGGCAGGCCGCATCGCTATTATGTTTCCGCGCTTTATGTGGTTACTTCGGTTGGAGAGCCTCAGTATTATGAGACCGAGAGAGTTAAGACCGGACAGGTTACGCCGGTTGCTCAGATTCCAGCCGCTAATCTCAGACTGCCTGCTGTAGGCACTCAGGTTGATCTAAGAGATGTTACGTTTGAATGGCTGTCGAGAGCTGGCATGGATACGTATATAGTCGAGACTTCTTTGGACCCGACGTTTAGTAATCCAGAGTATGTCAGCACACAAATCAGGTTTTCACCGTCATTGGATGGACAGACGGTTAGTTTGAAGAACGTCAATCTTTCATCAGTTTATCCAAGCGTTACGGCAGATACTATCATTTGGTGGCGTGTTGGATGCAGGGCGAGCACGGATTCGCCTGGACCTATTCCGCCGCCTGGCAGACCGTCAATGCGTTATATATACAGCGAGCCGAGCAGCTTTAGCCCGGTTGAACTGCCGCCGCCTCATCCATAGGTAGCGGGTTTAGGTGGAGTGCGCCGTCCGGAGTTGGATTTGGGCGGTGCACTCTGCTGGAGTGTGGTGAGTTAGATAGTGTTTAGGAGGTGCGGTACTAATTGAAGACTGATCGTATGTTGGTGCGCAGTTTATTGATATTGATGTTGCTGGCGGTTGTATTTACTGCTGGCAGCTTGGCGGCTGGTGCTTCTACCATTCCGCCTGCTTATGTTCCGAACCAGTTGATTGTGCAGATGGCAAGCGGCTCCACGGATGCTGATATTAAGGCGGCGATGACCGCGCTTGGAGCTAGTGTAAATCGCCCTATCGCACTTCCGAATACTTATCTCGTTGATCTTAACCCAACTCGTGGCGAGGGTGTGGAGGCTGCGGCTACTCGTGCGCGTTCCATCAAAGGTGTCGTTAGAGTTTCTCCGAACTATCAGCGATTTAGACATGCAATTCCAAACGACCCGCTTTGGAGCAGGCTCTGGGGGATGCGGATGATTAATGCTCCTGCTGCTTGGGATACCCAGAAGGGGAGCTCATCAGTTGTTGTTGCTGTTCTGGACGATGGGATAAGTCTGACGCATCCTGAGTTTCAAGGAAGGCTTGTGCAGGGTCGCGATACAGGCAATGGGGATGACGACCCCAGTCATTCCGCGGTTGATCCGAATGCTGGGCATGGAACACATGTGGCTGGGATTATAGCTGCTCAGGGTAACAACAGTGTTGGTGTTGTTGGTGTGTGTTGGAACGGCGTCAAGATTATGCCGGTTAAGATATTTAACGATAATGGCTATGCCAGCACAGCTTCTATAATTGACGGGCTGGATTGGGCGATGAATCATGGCGCTCAAGTCGTGAACATGAGCTATGGCGGATACGTATATGATCAGTTTGAGCACGACAAGATCAAAGAACTTTATGCCGCAGGGATTATTTTGGTTGCATCGGCGGGAAACAGTGCAGGACCGGTTGAGTATCCGGCTGCGTATGATGAGGTTGTTGCTGTTTCTGCGGTAGATGCACAAGAGCGGCCTGCTTCATATACAAATTACGGTCTGCAGATAGATATAGCAGCACCAGGTGGCGATGATGTGGATGATGGGGCTGGTTCTATTTGGAGTACTGCTTGGGTTGCAGGGACTAATACTTATCATGGCTATTGTGGGACATCAATGGCAGCGCCACATGTTTCTGGTGCTGCCGCGCTTTTGCTTTCGGCTGGTGTGTCGCCTAGCAAGGTAGTAAGCAGGCTTTATCGCGGTGCACGTGCTCCGAGTTCTGGTACTCTAAATCGCATGTACTATGGGAATGGGATTTTGGACGTAAACGCAGCACTTCATGCGGTGGCTGAGATAAATATTATTCAACCATCTGACGCCGCTATTTTGGATACTACGACACCTGAGATTAGAGTGCAGACATCGCTTGTGCAAAAAGAATCCATCAAGATGTATCTTGATTATCCTGATGTGAACAATGATGGATTCCCAGATGATCTGAGCCAGAACATAGTTTTCGATGGCAGTATGTTCGGGACTGATCCTGAAAGAATTATCTGGGATGATACTACCGGTTTGTTCATAATTAAATGGCCAATATCAGGTCAAGCGCCATTGCTTCCGGGTGTTCATAAGCTGTGCGTGACAGGTGAGCCGACCAGTGAAGCAGATCCTATTATGGCGAAGGATTATACGATATTCTTTATACAGCCTAGAGTTATTCCCGCAGGCAAGTGGCTAATTTCTATTCCTTATGCTTTGGATCCAGGTGCGCTGCCTGATGAAGTATTTGGCACATCTAACTATAAGTTGGCAAGATGGGTTCCGGAGAACAGTGCTTATGCGCTTTGGAACTATCCTGGTTACGCTAATGATCCAAATGCTTGGCCAAGCGCACCGGGTGTTCGTCCGGAAGGCGGATCTTATGATACTCCACCTGCAGGATTGGGATTCTGGTATGACAGTCCGCTTCAAACACCTGTTATTGTGCAGGGACAGCCGGACACTACAAGATCTTATACCATCAGGCTTACAAGAGGGACAACCGGATGGAATATGATAGGCGATCCGTTCCCGTTTAATGTCTCCTGGAACTTGGTGAAGGTCGAATATCGCGGGACAAGACTGCCGATGAGTGATGCGGTGACTGCAGGATGGATTCGGCCCTGGATATATGGATATACGGCTTCCGGATACCAGGTTGAGACGATGCCATCTGCTACTCTGAGACCTTGGGAAGGTTATTGGGTAAGAATCCTTCCTAACTATTCGGATAGAGTTAATGACACTATGACCTTGATAATTCCGCCGCTTGAGTCTGGTGGCAATAGATCTGTCGCCAGCACTTCTGTCGCAGCGGTGGACGGTTGGACATTCGAGATTACTGCTACTACAGGGTCTTATGTAGGTAGGGCTGTGCTTGGAGTAAGTAGCAGATCGATTGATGGATGGGATTTCTCGGATATTGACAATCCGCCGCCTGCTAGTGGTTATGTTGATGTGTCGTTTGTGCACAACGATTGGGGTGGCAACTCCGGCAGGTATGTTACGGATTATCGCAGTAGCACTACAACTACAAAGGTTTGGACATTTGATGTAAGCACCGATATGCCGAACAGAAATATTACTTTGAGCTGGAAAGGCTCATCTGCTTTGGATAGGTATACGATTACAATCCAGGATATGACGACTGGTGCAACGTTTTCGCCTCGCACTAGGTCGTCTTATGTGTTCAATTCTGGAGCTAGAGCTGGTTCGAGAAGATTCAAACTTACTGTTGTGCCGCCAGGTGAAGGTGGCAGACTGCGATAAGGATAAGAGTGTATAACCAATCGGCTCGAAGATGGAAATACAATTGCTTGATTTTGATTGCTCGAAAGGAGAAGTTTTGAGGTGTTTACGCCCTTTAGGAGATGCGTGATTTTATTGGCAGCGGTGACGTTGCTTGTCTCAGGTGCAGCATTCTGCCAGATTGGAGAATACACTGGGATGAGCAATCCTTACCTGATAGTTCTTATGGGTAAGACAGATTCAGCCAAACTTGGTGGCGATGATGTCCCTAGATCAGGTAGGTGGGGTATATGGACTTTGGCTGGTGATCCTGAGACAACGGCAGATGACAATGAACCTATAATTTATCCATGTGATGATGGCGGTCCTGGCGACAGCTTGGGATATACGACGATAAGGATTGACGGCCGAAGTGTAATATTTGGCGATTCTACGAGTGGTTCGTGGCTGCTATCTCCAGTTAAAAGCGACAGCAGTTCGGGCAATTATATTGGAAAGAACGGTTTTTATGTGCTTGGTCAGTATCTTGTGACGGAAGGAAAGATATGGTGCCAGTTCAAGCTTTCTATAGTCCGAGATCAAGCGAGGTTGGAAGTTACCCTGCGCAACGATGATGCACAGGCACACAGCGTCGGATTGAGGCACTTGGGTGATCTGACGGTTACCGGTTGGACGGATTCCAATGCCTATCCATATATCCCAGGCAGAGGTATAGTGAAGTCTGAGACTTTGATGTCTGGCAATGATATACCTGCCTATTTCGAAGTTTTCGACGATCCTCAGAATCCAGGCGTTGGGGTGAGAAACACTATATTACTTGAGGATGCCACACCACCGGATCGGGTGGGCATAGGTTCGTGGGTTAACATGGCTGCCGATCTTTGGGATTGGACGCCGGTACCTTTCGGCGCTGTAAGCGACTATGCTTGGGCGTTATGGTGGGATCCTGTGACGCTCAGTCCGCATCAGACAAGAAAGATTATAACTTACTATGGGATGGCGGCAGCTTCTAGCTCGTGGACTACCGGAGGTAAGGAAGATCCTTGGTGTGTGGCGGTTCAGGGTCCTCGTGCGCTTGCTATAAATTATGATCCGTCGGTTTCACCTGATCTTATGCTCAGCCCGAATCCATTCAAAATCAAGGCTTATGTTTACAATTTGGATCATGATATTCCTCTTTCAAACGTAAGCGTTTCATTGAGCCTGCCACCGGGGTTGGAGCTTGTTAGCGGCGATGCTGCTCAGGTGGTTGGCTTGGTTGGAAGAGAAACTGAATCTGCGCCTGTAGAATGGACAGTTAGGGCTACTGGACAGGTAAGCGGGGAATTGACCTATTATGTTGATTTTGCTGGTTCGCCGTCGCTCAGCAAGACTGTGGCTCGCAAGATAATTATACCTGCTACTAATACAACTAGCTTTACTGCTGGGTGGCAGATGGTTACCATTCCTTTCAATTTCGCGGACCCAAGGATAGAATCAGTGCTGGGGTTTGCGCCTGATACCTATTATTCTTATGCGTGGAATCCTCAGACACAGACCTATGATACACTCACTACTGTAGCTCCGGGTAAAGGTTTCTGGTTCTATTCAACCATAAATAGAACTGCAGCAAGCATTGCATCGAGTGGGCGTCCATTTACAGGAAGCGCTTCGCAGATGATACGGCTTTACAAGGGATGGAATCAGATTGGGAATCCGTTCCTTTACGACATCCCGTGGGGTAGAGTAAAGGTTTATGTTGATCCTTGGACGGATACGATGACCATAGATGAAGCCTACTCCAAAGGCTATATACGGCGCACACTTTATTGGTTCAATACGACAACTAATGAGTATGAGTATTCATCAGATAAACAGACGCCGATTACTCCTTGGAAAGGTTATTGGGTAAAGGCGCTGAAGGATTGCTATCTTGTAATGCCGAGTATTGAGCAGATTGGCGCTTCGGTGGGTGGATATACCACCTCTAGTGTTACCAGAGCTACGAAATCAATTACGCGCTCTACGGTAGTATCAACTAGGACGAGATCAGCTACGAACAGTAATATAGGTGCTTGGGCACTTCGGATAGTTGCTACGGCAGGTAAAGCTATCGACCGCGCGGCGTTGATAGGTATGGATTCTCGGGCGTCTGATGGTTATGACGATGCCGACGTCGAGAGACCGCCGATGATGAGAAACTATGTTACTGTAAGCTTCCCGCATCGAGATTGGGGAGTGGCAAGCGGCAGCTATATGGTTGATGTTCGCCGTACTGCGAACGTGCAGTACTGGGATATGGAAGTGGCAACTGATATGAGAAACACAGATGTTGTTCTTAGTTGGCCTGATTTTTCTTCTCTTCCCAGAAATGTGGATGTTAAGCTGGTTGATATGAGTACTGGTGCGACAAGATTTCTCAGAAACACTAGCTATTACAAGTATAACTCTGGAAACGCTGGAGGCGTTCGCAGGTTTAGAGTTGTAGTCAGCACTGCTGGAGCGATTAGGTAGCTGCTTACTAAGCAGACGAGAATTGGAAATGTTTCCAGCGTGATATTATAAATATAGGTATGAAAGTTGGGATTTTGAAATTGTGATATGGTGGAGAAGGTTGGAGAACTCTCATTGCCGGAAGGAAGTTCGCATATGATTAGAATATATCGAAAACTGGTTGTTTTAGCATTGTTTGCTGGGTTGGTGTTGTGTGGAAGCTCGACATTGGCTGATTGGAGTGGAGGGCTTCTTGTTCAGCCCACTGAAGCTACAGCCAACTCAATCTGGGATGCACAGGGCCCGGTGTGGCATGATGAAGATAATCAGGATACCGTAGAGTTTGGATTGTACATAGATGGTAGACTTATCTCTCCTCTAATTCCTGCTGGGGCCACAGATGACGGCGGATTGATGTTTTATATGTCGTTTACCGCTGGTCTTAATATGAGTGATCCTCGCCAGCAGCCGAATATGGAGTGGCCGCCAGATCCAGACGATCCTTATTCCGATGCGAATAACCCGCTTCTTCTGCGTTCGCCTTACATAGATGGGTTCTTCAACTATCCGAATGGAATTCCGGTTGTGTATGCCCCCAATCTAATAGCAATGGGGGGCAGACCGACTTCTCATACCATATCGTTTGGCGCGTTTGTTACGTATCTGCCGGATGAGGAAGGTAATGTCCCAGATCCTAAATTCTTTGAGTCGGATGCAGTTAGTGTTATTGTTCATGACAGCACGCCTTATACGATGATAGAGAATTCCGTGGACTGGGGCGGCTACCTGCGGAATCTGGACACGCTGACCGCTTATCCGGGCAACAACTGGCCTTCGATAATTCCTCCGGATCCTGTTAGAGTTGTTAAGCCTTCTGTTGTAGTGCCCGGAAATCCTACTGCGCCGGATGATGGTGCATCGAGCGATACGTGGGAGTTCAGGGTTGTTTATAGAAACGAAGACGGACTGCCGCCTCAGCCTTGGTTTAGACCTTGGGCAGATGAGTGGGATAGATTTGCAAGAACAGGCCGGCGCACAGACAATTCTGATCCACCAGAAGACCCATATCTGGAGGAAACTGGCGTAGTCCTGTTCTTTGACTTTATGGATGTCTTTGATCTTTCCTCCGAACATCGGCAGGAAGGTTATCGCCCGCATTTTATGCGCAAGGAGAATCCTTTAGACAGCGATTATAGAAACGGTGTGGTCTATTACTATAGACTCCAGCCGGCGTGTTATCCTTGGATGTCCGGTGATGCAAAGATAACTGCGACGGATCCATTTTATCCGCCAACTACGCAGATCGGCAATGACTACATCGCGCTTCTTACAGGTTCATATCACTACTTCTTTGCCTGCTCAGACGATCATCTCTATTGGACGATACCAGATGAACAGATCAGGGTGTACGTTGGAGAAGTGCAGGGCGATGGTTGGGGGCAGACCGGTTTTCTGGCTAGGCATGAAACAAGATCTAGCACTATGCTTGATCCATCTCTGCCGCGTGAACTAGTGGATGCTGACGGTAATCCGTTTATGCCAAGAGCTGAAGGACGACGATACAGCACTTATGGGAGAATAGGCGATCCAACTGAACCAAAAGATGTAGAGATATACGTTGACCGTGTGAACTTGGTTCCTGGTAGGTTTGAGTTTGATTATGCCTTCCAGTATCCGTATCCTGCCACGGAACATCCTATCGTAAGCTGCGGACTTATGGGCTACGATACGAACGATCTTAATGGGTTTGGCAGATTCCTTGGTACCATTGTTCCATACTATAGAGGCGTAAATCCGATGATAAACACGCCTCTCGGTTCAACGGGCTTTACTTATCGGGCGAACAGAGCAGAAACCAGCTTTGCGACGACCTCGACGGCAGTGAAGTTCAGAATTAAGTATTTCCAAGCGTTCAACAAGCCGCCGATTTGGGTAAAGGTCTATATTAATAATGACAGCTACAAGACTATAGACCTTACCAAGCCGCTCAATTTTGAAAACGGCGGTTACACTGGATACACAATGCAGCCGTCGCCTATCCAGACGAGTCCAGGGCAGTCGAACACTCCGCCGTATGACTATACACTAGGCGTTGACTATGAATATATTACTCAACTGCCGCCGGGACCGCATACTTACTACTTTGCGGCTTATGATGGCAAGAGCTATGCAATATTCCCTGCGAGGCCAGATGACTGGACTTATATCCGGACTTATAGCGACTGGTGGGTGCCTGGTCGTAGGTCTGGAGATCCAGAGGGATTGGACAATAACTACATACCGGGACCTTATATCAACAACGCCTGCCAGCTTTCGCTGCCGAGTGTAACTCCGGCGAGTGGAACTCAAGGGCGCAACTATACTTATCGGGTATTCTATAAAGACCCTGATGGACAAAGACCGTTCCAAGCGTCAGTGTACATAGAAACTGGCAATCCGGCGCTGGGTGAAGATGGAGTCATAAAAGCCGATATGGTTCAGGAAGACCCAACGGCGACGGATTACAAGACTGGGGTTTGGTTTGTGCTAAATACAGCATCGCTGGAGAACTTCTCTCTGGCTCAGGGAATCAGACATTACAGGTTCGAGTTCATAGACGACTGGGGGCGCCAGACCGACCCGAACGACTTGGTTAAAGGTGAAACTACCAGACTGCCTGTTTCCGGCGGTTGGATAGATGGTCCGACAATCGGCGAGAACATACGCCCGACACTTAGAAATGGCAAGGCAATCTCGACCGATGGCACATCCAATACAGCTACGGTATGGCAGTTTACGGTTACTTATAGAGACTTGAACAACGAGGCACCTCAGTATGTAACGGTCTTCCTCGGCAAATTGAGCGAGGATGGTACCAGCATTGAATGGGATTCTGGACACGATATGTCGAAGATTGATCCGAACGATAATGTTTATAGCGATGGCTGTGACTATGCGTTCTCAACTCGATTGGCTGGTGCTCAGAATCCTGGCGATTACGAGCCGGTTTATTACTATGCATTTGTAGCATCTGATGGTGTGAATGTTGCAACATGGGTGCCTGCGGATTATCCGGATGAGAATGCTAGATCTGAATCCGCTGGAGAACTGCTTAAGGATCCGTTGGTTACATCTGATCAGGTGGTTTACACTGCCAGCAAGGCACCGCTTGTAGGCACACTGCCTGCACAGCCGGTTAGACCTGGCGTGATGATTGATCCAGTGGTTTGGAAATATCCTGGCGGCGATCCTACTGCCGGTGTGATCGTAACGAGAGACGATGACTACACTATCCAGGGCTACTGCTTAGACAGATATAATGTTGTAAGATACGAGCCCGAGGATCCGGCAACTCGTCCATCAATAAGCTCAATAGTGGGTGTTTGGTTGTATCCAGATCTGTCTGGAACGGATTACTTCCATACAGATGATGGTACTCCAGGTAGTTATGACCCAGTCTCCGGTAAAATAACTTTGGCAAGACCTCTGCCTGCAGGCACAGTATTTGTTTACGTTAAGTATCACCATGATGGTGATTACACGCTTGACAGGATGACTGGTGAGTTCACATTCTTTACGCCGCAGGATCCGGCTGATACATTCAACGCCGATTACCTGTTTGCGACGTTGATTAATAGTCCTATAACGTCTAACCAGATGCCGATACTGGAAAGCCCGAAGCTTGTTCCGATGGTTGGCTCTACGTTCTCCGATTTCACCTATACGGTGATATACAAGGAGATGGAGGGAATAAATGGACAGCCTCCAGCGTTTGTGCGGGTAGTAATTGACGGCACAGCGCGCGATATGACGCCAGTTGTCAGTGGAACGCCTTCTTATAGGTCTGGAGTTACGTTCAGATATGTGGCTAAGCTGCCGAGTGGCTCACATACTTACTACTTTGAAGCGAGCGATGGGGTAGGGTTGGTTACTTTGCCGCTTACAAATGCGGTTACAGGTACGATTGAACCGTTTAATGGTCCCTGGGTAAACGATCCACCCACTTTGACAAACGGTTTGGCTAATCCGAATCCTTCGCCAGGTAGCATATCTACGCAGCAGCCGGTGGTGTATTCTATAGTATTTACAGATCCTGATAACGACCCGCCGATTGCATACAAGCCATTTGCTACGGATCCTGATGCACAGCCGGCAATACAGAACCTTACGTTCCAAACGCCGCTTCTGTTTATAGACAATGCGAATGAAACATTTACGGTTGGGACAGTGGCTGAGTTGCTGCCGGATCCTGCACAGCCTACTAAGATGAGGTTGATAAGAGTACTTGATAAGAATGGTAATACACCCAGCTACTCGGCAAATCAGTTTGCTGGCAAGATTCTACAGTTCCTTGATGGACCGCTTGCCGGCAGAACTTATCTGATTGCTGAGAGCACTGCCGATACCTTCCGTCTGGTTGTGGATGATTTGGTAACAGAAGGACTGAACACAGGTATACCGTTCTCGGTTGCTGTGCTTGAGATGTTTAAGGCAAATCCAACTGCTGCCAATTATGCTGTTGGAGTTACTTATGCGTTGACGATTCCTCAGTTGGCAGAAGGGCAGCATAATTTCCACTTTAATGCAGCGTCGGTTATGACCCCGCCTTCTTGGGTAGGTGCGCCTTACAATACTATTACGATGAGCAGTTGGGTGCGATACCCGACTAGTGGAGAATTGAGCGGTCCGAAGGTTGTAGTTGTGCCACCTGATACAAACCGTGCGCCAGTGCTTTCTATGCAGGCTGGCGATGTGCCAGTATCACCGACGAGCGGCAAGCCTACGGATACCTTCGACTTCTATGTGACTTATCGCGACGACGATGGCGATCCGCCTCGTCTGCATGACAATAATGTGCAGGGTTATATTAGGGTTGTGTTCAACGATGGTACGTTCTCAGCTCCAATGATGCCCGAGATACCTGAGACGGGAACCAACTTCTATATGACGCCGAGAAGGATGACTGTAAGAGCTGTTGGACTGCCTCAGGGCAGCCATAAGTTCCACTTTGAGGCATCGGATGGCTGGGTTGCGGTAAGATATCCGGCGCTTGTTCAGGGTGCCGACCCGACGGCTAATGATCCTGTGGTAGTTGTTAACAGCAAGCCGTCGCTTACTAATATCGTCGTCAGTCCGCCGAGTGGCAGTGAGAGCACAACGTTTACGTTCAGTGTTAAGTATTCTGATGCAGATGGCGATCCGCCTATAACAAATGGTGTTTGGGTAGAGATAGACGGGCCTGCTGATCCGCTATATCTCACGCGTAATCCGTCAGATAATGACTGGGTGAACGGAGTTACCTTCACAGGTACTAGAGGGTCATTCAGCAGTGGGGTACATACTACAACGTTCAAGGCAGTTGATGCTGTGGGTGAAAGTTCCAGCGTTACTGGCCCGACATTTGTTGTAACCGAGAACCTGAATGTTCCAGTGCTTGAGAACCCGCAGGTGTTCAACACGGCAAGCCCAACACTGATTAATGATGATGCTATTGGCAGCTCGGCGAGCTTGTTCAGATATAAGATCACATACAGAGATGCCGATGGCAACCGTCCAGTTGTGCTAAAGAACGGGGTGGCAGTTGAAGGCGTTGAGCTGTATATCGATGGGGTTCTCGAGACTACTCTTGGGACAGCCCAGCGAGTAGGCGATGACTTTGTTGCCGGTGTTGTGTATCAATATGATAGGCCAGGCACTAAGTATTCTTCTGGCGCTCATACCTACTACTTTAAGGCGACAGACGATTTGGCAGAGCCTACTCATACAGTGCAGACGGATGTCACTAATGGTCCGACTATTGTGAGTGCGGGCATCACGCTTGCGGCTCTACCTGAAAGCCCGAATGTGGGTGACTCGGTTACGATAAATGGTCTGCTTAGCGGAACCACTGCGAAACCTATCGCTGGCTACCAACGCATAAATGTTGGTATAACCAAGCCGGATGGAACTGGGCAAAGCTTGAGCCTAACAGCTAACGCGTCTAACCAGTTCACGATACCGCTGACTCCAACGATGAACGGACAGTGGCTGATTACAGCTAGGTGGGATGGGAATAGCGATTATCCGACTGGTGCTGTTAGAGATCTGAGGCTTACGGTGAAGGGTCCGACAAGGGTGGTGGCGACGGCTGATATGACACAGCCAGTTACCAGTGCGCCTGTGATGGATATGGTAACTATGCCGATGGTTCCATTCAACTACAGTGTGCTCAATCTGTTTGGAAGTGATAGAATCAATCTGATGACTATCTACAGATGGGATCCTGTAGCAAAGGTTTACCTGAGGTATGGATCCGGCACATTCCCAGCAGTGGGTGCTGGAACTGCGTTGTGGATCAAGCCGGCGTTTAGCTACCCGGCTGAGACCTATGATACCTTGAACCCACCATATCCTGTGGATCCTGACTATATACCATCGGCTGGCAATTCTTACAGATTGTTCAAACCGTTTGGCACACTGTGGCCGCAGACCAGTGATTGTGAGATATCACTGAAAGCCGGATGGAATATGGTTGGGTCACCGTTCCTGACACCGGTTGATTTGAGCAGCGTGAAGGTCAAGGTTGGTGCAGCTACTTATACACTGGATCAGGCGGCTAGTGCCAGTCCGGTTATTGTTCGGAACTATATGTGGATGTTCGATCCTGTATCGCAGATCTATCGGTTGATCCACTCGACTAGGCCGGACGCTTATTCGAGAACGGTTGACCCGTGGAGAGGGTATTGGATTAGAGCGTTCCAAGACTGCACGCTTGTGCTGCCTGCTCCAGGGAGCGGCAGAGCCAGCGTGAGCAGATCGCAGGTGGATGAAGGACCTACGTCTAGAGCTCCACTTGCGACACTTGATTCGCCGCCGCCGTCACCGTCCGGCTCCGGCAATTAACGATATAGGACGGAACTGGGGCATCGTGAGTCGCAACATCGCGGTGTCCCAGGTATTGAATAATATTGTCATTGGAATAGGAGAGCTTGCGACATGATTAGGATGAGAGAGAGGCGCTTGGCGCGATATGTTGCTGTGATGCTGCTTCTCAACATGTACATCGTGCCGGCGTGTTTAGCTGCTGGTGCGTCAAAAGCTGTGCCGGTGAGAACTTGTTTGGTTTTCCCATTTGAAGTCACCGGCTCCGGGGTACCGGAATCGCTGGCTGCAGATTTGCAGAGCAAGATTCAAACCGGACTTAGTATGAGCGGCGGTTTTAGAGCTATTTCATTTTCGGAGAACATGCCGTCTGTACAGAGAGCCGTGCTTGAAACAGCGATAAAGAAGGATGAGCTGAAAGGTCCTTTTGGGATTGAGAAGGAGCAGGTTGATGTAGCAGTTAAGATTGGTAGAGAAACCGGTGTTGACTGCGTGTTGGTGGGGGTAGTTGAGGCTTCAGCGGACGCTGCTAATCACACCGGTAGTGTAACAATTACTGCTGAGATGGTTGATGTTAAGACTGGTCAGCAGAATACGGTTGGTGTGAGTGGAGTTTCGTCGTCCGACAGCGGTGCTGGTGTCGTTGTGCTCATAAGCCAAGCAGCTTCAGATGCGGCATCAAAGCTGGTTACTTCTCTTACTCCGCCGGGTGCAATTCCAGTAAAGACAAACGGGGGCACTGCAGAGAAGAAGAGCAAGAGCAAATGGCTTTGGATACTTCTGCTGGCTGGTGCGGCGGCGGCTTTGTCTGGCGGCAGTAGCAGTAGTGGTGGTGACGATAACCCTCCTCCGCCTCCATAGTGCCAGCAGTTTTTCGTGGTAATTTATTTCGCAGCGTGTTCTTCGATGGTGGAGGGCACGCTGCGCTTGGTTTATTGATCTTCGAATGCGTTTAGGTGTTATTCTCGCAATTTTTTTAGTCTGGGCTGTTCTGCCTTTATATGCAGTAGGGACAGCTAATAGTATTCGCCTTACGGCAAATCCTGATATGATCACTGCCGATGGCAAGAGTGTATCTACTATTACTGCCGAAATACGCGATGCTTCCGGGCAGCTTGTACCAGATGGCACACTTGTTACCTTTACAACCAACTTGGGTTCCATAGACGGCGCGGTTGCTACCAAAGCTGGCGTTGCTAGAGCTAGATTGACCAGCAGTGAAGTTGTTGGAACGGCGACTATTTCTGCGTGGGTGGCTGGGACGCCTGCTGTTGGAAATATAAAAGTTGAGTTATTGGCACCGGGCACAGAGATTCCCCGTGAGTCGTTTGTCTCCTTGTCCTCTCCTTCATATTTGGTATATGACACAGAAAAACAGATAATCACTGGTAGCGGGGGAGTAAAGATACTTCATAGGGGGCTTACTATTACTGCTGAAGAGGCACAGTTTGAGGTACAGGCTTTGATACTACGGTGCCGTATGTCCATAGCAGGTGGACCTATTGTGGTATCAAGAGGCGATAAGACTATGGAAGCAAGCCTGCTGTATTATGATGTTACTCGTATGAACGGCTACGCGGTGGTATTTGACAATGATGGGCGCTTGAAACGAGTGCAGTTTCGCGGTGCTGATTTGGCGGTACAGCCGACTGATGAAGATTTGTCGCCTTATTTCGATTTTATAGAGCCAGAAGAAACACCAAGTGTACTGATTCGATCAAACAGGATTGTTGTGCTTCCAAGAGACAAAATACAGTTCCATAGAGCAAGAGTATATATAGATGGTCAGAAGCTAGTCTCGGTTCCGCTTCAGGTTATCCCTCTTTCGGGGAGCGGAGCTGATATGTCTAATTATATTGGATGGGATGCCAATGGACTGCGTGTTGATGTGCCACTTTTTTACTCGTTATCTCCGGAGTTTGTTGGATCGGTTCACGTGCGCAGAGGTGAATCGGCTGGATGGGGATTTTATTCAGGGAACTCGGGTTGGGCTATTGATATGGTACAGGAATATGGCACTGCCGAAGGAGCGCAGGGTAAGTTTCTGCTTAACAGATTAAACGCCAAAGACTGGGGTGTTCATTGGCAGCATAGTATTCAGAGTCAGACCGGCAGCAGCTTTTACAGCTATGTTGATTTTCCTTCACACAAAGACATTTTTGCTTCTTTGAATTATTCAGCCCCAGTAAAGTTCGGCAGCGTAGGTATGAATGTTTACGGCTCGAAATACCAAGATGCTGGCGCAGATATATCTACAGATCTTTATTTGCAGAGCAACCCGACTCCCATTTTGTCTGGTGCCGCAAGATTCAGTCTGCTGGGAAGAACGTCTTATACTACTGCCCCGGGAGAAGGCGATCGCATAGGCAACGGGTTGACGGGCTTGCTGTATGGCAAAACGATCAATTTGGGGAACAAGACGAGGCTTTCGACGTCAGCATCTTATGGTTACGACTGGGGAGGAAGTGGGTCTGGTTCTTCATCTAGGGTGAGTGCGGTAGTGTCAAAGCAGTTTGCTGCATCAGGTTTCTTTGATTTGATATATAGTTACGATAGAGACCGATTTTCTTCCACTAACATCGGTAGGCATAGGCTAAGCACATCGCTTGGCTACTTCGGTTCATCCAAATGGCGCGCATCAGTTTATAGCACTTTTACGCTTGATAATCCATCATCGAGCGCATTTGGCAGCTTTTCGTATAACATTCGCCCAACACTCAGATTCTATGTTTTGCAATCACTGCAAAGATCCAGCGGATATAGCTTTTCAGATACTCAGATAGCGATTGCAAAACGGATTTATGGGCAGGAAGCAGCGCTTGTTTGGTCAAAGTCGAGGCATCGGATCGAGCTTGAGATAGGCGCTGTGCGATTTTAACCAGGTACGATTATAGGGTCTTTGATCACTCTTTCTCCTTCGATAGTGGTGAGTGTGCCTGTGACGTTTACAGTTGACCCCATTGATACCGTTGGCCCGCCGCCTGCTCCATACTGCACCTTAATGCCAGACGATCGGTCAGGTTCTTGGATATAGAAGCAGTTTTTGAACTGATCAGATCCAGCACTTACTACTTTGCCAGAAAGCGAGACAACAAAGCCATCTGGTAGTGTTTTGGCCTCGGCGATTGTAGCTGTTGGGGTTGGTTGGATATTTGTCGCAGCGCCGGAAACAACCAGTGCGTAGGGCTGTGGCCCAAAAGGCACGTTGTAGCCGGAGACTCTTATCGTGTAATGTCCTGTTGTAGGAGTTGGTATATCTACTCCTTCCACGTTATTTAGTCGGTCGGTTGTGCCATTGCCACGATAAATCGTTCCGTTTGGAGATGTGACAGTTAAATCTATGTCATTCACAAGTTTTACTGATGCGCCGGTTGAGCCTGGATAGTCTGTCCAAACAAGCATAATGTGCAGCGGAACGGAGTTTGATATTACGTAGAAGTCATAGTCTGTGTAACTTCCAGTTGATAAGCCGGGCGACACATCGAAGGCATGTATAAGTCTGGGTGATGGCGGTATAAGTGAGTTTCTTAGATCAAGTCTGCCCCAACCTTCGACATTGTTTGGTCTTGGCTGTATTTCCTGCGGAGATTGGTACTGGCCCGGTGTCATATCGTGAGCGCCGCAAAGAAGTGTGGCTTTGATCAGTGCAGCAGATGGGTTAATCTGCCGCTGAATGTAAAATTGACGAACTAACGCGCTTGCTCCAGCGACATGAGGTGTTGCCATACTTGTTCCGCCGCAGAACAGATAGTCGCTGTTGTAAGCGCCCCAAAGCGTACCAGCTTTAGGATCATGTGAGCGACTTGAGATGATGTTTGTTCCTGGTGCGCATATATCCGGCTTGATTCTGCCATCATCAGTTGGCCCTCTGGAACTCCATGCTGCCATGCCGTTTGCATTGTTTGAGATTTGATCGGTTTTGATGGGATCAGTAGGGAAGTCTGAAGGCCAATATCCTCCCCATGTGCCTGTTGCACCTTGATTGGTTTGGCTTTCGGTTGCTCCTACGGTTATGCAGTTTTTGGCGGTGCCCGGAGAGTCGATACTGTCCGGATCTACAAATCCATCCGACGGATTTTTATCCACACCTTCGTTGCCAGCTGCAACACATATAACCATGTCTTTGTGGTTCCAGACAAATAGGTCAGTGTTGTATGCATCAGTGGTGTATTGCCCATATACCGCTGATCCCCAACTGTTTGAATGGACACGTGCGCCATCAAGATACGGTGGGTTAAACAGTTGATTTAGATCAGATGGGATGCCCGTTAGGTTTCCGTTTTTGTCAGCTACAGATTGAAACACTAGTGTAGCTTCTGGCGCAACACCGGCGAATGAACCAATGTAGCTGTGAGTGTCCGGATTGCTGCCTGATAGAGCTCCGTTCCCAAGAACAGTACCTGCTACGTGAGTGCCGTGTCCATCTTTATCGCTCCAATCGCCAGTTTTAGGCCGTCCAAGAGGATACGCCTTGAGCAGTCTGCCGCGAAAATCCGCTGACAGTGTTGAGTCATTGACGCCTTTATCTAAACCTGTATCGCACACTGCAACTATCTGCCCGTTTCCATAAAGTCCGATATCTGACCAGACCGGATTTATATTTGTGATTGAGCGCGCTATGTTATTAAGCAGTTTCGGCTCGACATATTCTTCAATCCATCGCACGGCGTCAATTTTTGTCAGCTCAGATATGGCTGATGTTTTCATCTCAATTCGAAACATCGGTGTTTTGGAGTTAGGCGATTCATGGATGATTTTGGCACCAGCAGAGACAATTTTGGGGCGTATAGATTCTGTTTTCTCGTCCTCGAACAGCATTACAGTCATCTTTATAGGCAGATTAGTCGGCTTCCCCTCCAGCTTTGGGCTCTTCTTATATTCAGGAAGATAGTCGCCAACCCAACGCACAAAGTTTAATCCTCTTACGGTGGTTTCAGCCGTAGGTTCCATCCTGACCAAGTACGCAAAGTCCGGTATATATCCAATGATTTTAGCACCAGATTTCTCAATCTCGTTTCGCCATTCATCAAGTATTGGACCATTTAGTTGAACAATTTTGTATGGCGATGATGAAGAAATCGGCTTAGCATTATCTTTGAGTTGTATGGGGGATAGCGGATCGAATTCAGCCGTTTCCAGCCTGATCAGCGGCTTTCCGTAGCCTATGGCAGTCATCGCTGTCAGAATCAGTATCAATAGTATTGTAAAATGCTTTGTTATAACATTTGCGCCGGCTCTATGCATAAACCTACACCCACCCGGTTTTGGCTTGCAACCATTTTCAAGTTATCCCAGAATATCGGCAATGTCAAGAAATATGACACGTTTGTGAAAATATTTTCCGCTTTTTGGAATGTTGGCTCCACTCCAGCTCAGCGCTTATATATGCTCAGAGAAGTGGCGTAAGCAGCTCTATTGCCCGCTTGATGTCGGCAGTCTGCTGTGGACCAGATATTTCTCGCTCTATCGTAATTGCACCGTTAAATCCCAGCGATTTGAGTTTTGGTATTAGCACAGGAAAGTTGACCTTGCCTTCGCCAAGTGGCGTTTCTTGTCCAAGTTCGCGTGGGTTTGTGGGGTAAAGACCATCTTTGGCGTGCACGCCTTTTACGTATTTACCGAATACATCCAGAGCATCCACAGGATTGGCTTTGCCGTAGAGTATAAGGTTAGCAGGGTCAAGATTGATACCTAGATTGCCGGTGTTTATGTCGCAAATAGCGCGAAGAAGTGTAACGGGTGTTTCTTGCCCTGTCTCAAACCAGAACCCAAGTCCATTGTCAAGACACATTTTGGCAACTCGTTTGAGCGCTTCTATTGTGCCTTCATATAAAGGATCGGCTGGGTTTTCCGGAATAAATCCAGCATGTGTAGTTATGCTAGGCGTTTTTATGAGTTTTGCGAATTTCACAGCTTTTGCCATAGCCTCTATTCGCATTTCTCTATACTGCGGAGGTACAAAGCCGAGAGTTGAGGGTCCTTCTGTGAAATTCCACGCAGCAGGACCTGGGTATCCCGCCCAAAGTGATGACACTTCCACCCCATATTTTCTACATGCTTCGACCACTTTTTGAGCAATTTCGTCGGTGAAAAGCTCCGTTTCCCAACATGCCAGTTGGCACGTAGGTAAACCAAGCTCTGCTACTTTAGCGATTCGCTCATCAGGATTTATATCTAAGCTGGTTATCACTCCAAGTTTTAGTGGCATTTGTTCCTCCTCAGCATTCTATATTTTAGTTCACACGTTTCCAGATTGTTCCGTCTGGCCTGTCTTCAAGCACAATTCCTGCTTCTGCCAGTTGTTTTCGTATTTCATCTGCACGCGCCCAGTTTTTCTCTGCCCGTGCTTGCTCACGTTCCTTTATCAGTGATTCTAGGTGCGGCTCCAGGCGATCTTGTGCTGCTTGTTCTGCTGCGCGATCAAGTCTAAGCCCTAGCACACGGTCAAAATCGTAAAGAAGCGACAGCACCCCCATGTCTTCCCTAGCATTTGCTTCTCTTATTAACTCCCACATCACAGCTACAGCGCGCGGCATATTAAGGTCGTCTGCTATTGCCTCGTTGAATCGCTTTCTGTAGTCCTGCATCCATTCCTTCTCTATTACTTCGGTGTTTCGAGCTGCCAGCGCTACGAAGTCAGTCAGACGGCGGTATCCAGCCGCTGCAGCATCGAGCGATTCCCAAGTAAAATTGAGCTTCGATCTATAATGCACTTGAAGACAGAGGAAACGGTATGCAAGCGGGTCATAACCGCGATCTTTAAGCGATTGAAGTGTCAGAAATTCCCCTTCTGATTTAGCCATCTTTTCGCCACTTCCGACTACAAGAAACTCGGCATGCAGCCAATATCGAACGAAAGGCTTACCCGTAGCAGCTTCACTTTGAGCTATCTCGTTTGTATGATGTACTGGTATATGATCTATGCCGCCAGTATGTATATCTATAGTTTCTCCAAGATAATGCATAGCCATAGCTGAGCACTCTATATGCCATCCGGGGAAACCTTTCCCCCAAGGTGAGTCCCACTGCATTATGTGATTTTCGAATCTGCCAACAGCTTTAAACCAAAGTGCAAAGTCTGCCGCGTTTCGTTTGTTCGGATCTTCTTTCACTTCGTCGCGTGCAGCAGTGATCTTTTCTTCCAGAGATTGGCCTGCAAGTTTTGTGTAATTAGGGAATTTTGTAACATCAAAATACACTGCCTGCTCAGTTTCGTATGCATATCCGAGTTCATAGAGTTTTTTGACAAGTTCTATCATCTGCGGTATATGCTCTGTGGCTCGGCATACTATATCAGGCCTTATTATGCCTAGTTCGTCAGTATCTTCGAAGAATTTTTCTTCATAAAATCTTGCTATATCCCAGATAGAGCGGCCTTCGCGTTTGGCGCCAGCTTCCATCTTGTCTTCGCCAAAGTCTTCATCAGACGTCAGATGTCCAACGTCAGTTATGTTCATAACCTGCCGTACTTTGTAGCCTTGATACAAGAGTGAGCGTCGAAGTACATCAGCAAATATGTAGGTTCTTAGATTGCCTATGTGTGCATAGTTATATACGGTAGGACCGCAGGTATAAATGCCTACTTTTTCTGTAGAGATGGGAATGAACTCTTCTTTTCTATGGGATAGTGAGTTGTAAAGCAGCATCAGCCTATAGAAGTTTCCTCCGATTTGTCTGTGTTTATTTGGGACTGTGGCTCAATCTCACGCAGTCTGCGCTCCAAAGCTTCTACGCGTCGTTGCAGATCCTGGATGATTTCGCCTTCGGGGTCAAGCCCTCTACCATGTGTTAGCGGTTCGTCCTCGACTCTTTTTCCTGCTCGCACTACACATCTGCCAGGTACTCCCACAACCGTGCAGTCTGGCGGCACATCTTTCAAAACGACTGCATTAGCTCCTATTTTGGAATTATCTCCTATGGTTATTGCTCCAAGCACTTTTGCGCCGGTTGCAATGACTACGTTGTTCCCGATGGTAGGATGTCTTTTCTTTTTTTCTAGGCTGACTCCGCCAAGCGTAACGCCATGATAGATTAGCACGTTGTCCCCAATCTCTGCAGTTTCACCGATCACTACGCCCATACCATGGTCTATAAAGAATCCCTTGCCTATTTTGGCGCCTGGGTGTATTTCTATCCCTGTCATAAACCTGTTTATTTGAGATATGAGTCTAGCCAGAAACTTCAGGTTCCATCCCCAGAGTTTATGAGCAATTCGATGCCAGATGATGGCGTGCAGACCAGGATATGTCAGCACCTCCAGCCAGTTTCGTGCTGCTGGGTCTCTCTCGAACACCGCTCGCCAGTCGCTTTTTAGTGTGTCGAACATGCTCATGCGCCCCTCGAATCTCTTATAATTATCCATCCCTCAGACTATAACACGCACTGGGTTTAATATCAAGCATTATACGCATTTCTAAAAATAGCCGATGAGGCTTCTCAGCCCCATCGGCTTTTATGCCGTTATTCAATTCAGATTTCACTGTATGCTCAGTTTAGCGGCGTCTTCGCCAAGCGAGACCCGCTGCCCCTATTAGTCCGCCGGACAGTGCCAGCAGTACCGAAGGTTCCGGTATCGGTGATGGCCAAATCATCAAACCGAAGTTTACTTTTCCGGCAGTGTTATCGGTATAAACCTGGAACTGCGCGAACTGACCTGGTAGCACTGGATCGCCGTAGAAGTAGAGGCTCATCTCAGCGCCAACAACTGTGTTGTTTATGGTCCAAGTCAGCCCTGTTTGGGTGCTGATTGGATCCATGCCGCCCATACTCGCATCTTTGAAGTCCACTGACGATACATCTGATCCGTCGTAGGAGAAGATCTTGAAGTGGAAGTCACCCCAAGCTTCTTGGCTTGTGTTTTTAACGAACACAAACGCCCATCCTTTGTACGGACTCTCGTCGGGATGATTATACAACTGGATATCCCAGCCATTCATCTCTACCGGATTATTCTGGTCGCCTATGTAGGCATCATGCGCCAGCGCCGGTACGACGATTGCCAGCATCATCAGGGATGTTGCGAGGGCAATTATGGCGATACTACTTCTCATTTCTTCCCTCCTTTCTTGCCGTGCGAATCCCGGCTTTTACTCCACATTATAGTGTAGCAAACAGCCATACATTCGCTCATATTGAGGTGTATGCGGCGGCGTCTGCCTGTTCTGATACTGAACATAGCAGGCTTCTAGTTGCAGAATAACATGTAATTCTTAAGATGGTCAACTGGTAATATTACCAGTTTTGTGTTTTGGCATCGTCTGCTGAGCTTATTTTACACAGAATGCGCTATGTGTTAGAATCGTCTGATACTCGATTGAGAGGATGTTATGATACCGCTTCATGATGAAAATAGATCACATTCAACGCCTTACGTTGTCTATATCCTGATAGCGGCTAATGTGATTATATATCTAATTGATTGGCTTGGTTCACAGAATATTGCGCCAGGGATTCGGATTGGTGGATTGTTCAAATATTCTATGGTGCCAGCACAGGTTATTTCTGGCGATCCGGAGATTCCTATTAGATACGGTAACTATGTTCTCAGACATATAAGCGCAGAGCCTACCTGGATTACTATTTTTACCTCCATGTTTCTTCATGGTGGATTGCTGCATTTAGGTGGCAATATGCTTTACCTTTGGATATTCGGTGACAATGTTGAGGATATACTTGGGCATTTTGGATTTCTGCTGTTTTATCTCGTTGGTGGTTTTTGCGCAGCGTTTGCTCATATTTTGATGAACGTCAATTCAACTGTGCCGACTGTTGGCGCAAGTGGCGCTATAGCAGCGGTTCTTGGCGCCTATTTCTGGCTATATCCAAGAAATCGAGTGGATTGTTTAGTGTTTTTGGGTTACTTTGTGACGACTGCTGCCGTGCCGGCGGTATTTGTGTTGGGTCTTTGGTTTGTGTTGCAGCTTGTGAATGCGACTTTTACTGGTGGAGTTATGCAGGGTGGAGGTGTTGCTTTCTGGGCGCACATAGGCGGGTTTGTTGCAGGAGTGGTTATGATAATCCTGCTGGGCGGAAGAAGACTTGTGGCAAAGCGCAGACGGTTTTACAGCGATTTTTGGTATGAGTGAGCAGTAACAAATGGTTTTTCGTGAAAATAAGCTTATAACACTACTTATGCTTTTGGGTTTCGCAGGTGCGATATGGGTGTTGTCGCTCAGGCATATAGCCGAGAGCCATAACAGGACGGTGGAGATTTCTGTTGATTATGCAGAAGTTGCTGCTGCATCTGCTGCTTGTGGCAAAACCCCTGAAGAAGGTCTTCGTGCGTTTAAAGAAGCTGGTGCGGTTAGTGTATCTGTTCAGGAACAAACAGTTGCCGATTTACTGGATGCCAATGTCATTCAAACTGTTGGTTTGAGTGCAGATAGTGTAATGTTTGAGGAGATGACTGCTGGAGCGCTTCAGCCGCTTGTGGACTTGGATCTAGCCAAACGTGTGGGGAAAAATCGTGTAGTGGTTGCGGGGACTATTGAGTATGCGATGCTGCTGCCTGTAGGGCTGCCAAGGGTTGCAATTGAGAACGCACAAGCTGCTGGCATGCCTGTTGTGGCTAGGTTTGTCAATTACCCGGGTGTTACAGAAAAACAGCTTGAAGAGAAATCCAACCTGATTGAGAAAGAGGATGTTGATGCGGTAATATTTGCGGCTGATCAGGTGCTTGGTTTTCGCGGAGGTTTGGATAAAGTCGCTGATGCGTTCAGGCGGCACGGGATACTCTTTGGATTTGTAGAGTTCGCCAAGCAGAAGGGTGATCAGAAGCTGGCAGAGCGCATGATACCGTATGTTTTGAATGTTCATAGCATAACGGCGGCTGAGATGGGCACTCTTTCTAGAGGCGAAGCGATAGAAAGGTTTGTAAAGGCGGCTAGAGAAAGAAACGTAAGGCTGTTTTACGTGAGAATGTTTGACTTAGCCGATTCAGATGCTGTTGCTGTAAACCAGTCATATATTCGTGACATTAAAGCCGGCCTTGCCGAGAAAGGACTGAGAACCGGACGCGCGCATACTTTTGAGGATGTTCCATCACCCGTAGCAGCCCGTATTATGATAGGAATTGGGATTGCTGCTGGATTGGTTCTTTTGTTGGTTTCGGTTGTGAGAGTTTCGGGGGGCAGTTATTATGCTATTTTGATGGCTTCGCTTGTTTTCTTTGCTGCGATATGCGCGGTTGGAGCCGACATTATGCTAAAATCTGCTGCGCTTGCTGCTGCTTTGGTGTTCCCGGTACTTGCGCTGCTAGCTGGAGTAAATGGTGCTCCCAGCGAGCAATCGCCTAGAGCGGTTAGAACATATATGTGGCAGGCGTTGAGTAGGTTTGTGATCGTTGTTTTGGTAGCTACAGTAGGCGGTTTTATGACCGCAGGGCTTCTGAGCCGCCTGCCGTTTATGCTTAGGGTTGATCAGTTCGCAGGCGTTAAGCTAGCTCATGTGCTGCCTATTCTTGGTGCGGCTGTGATTCTTGCAGGTGGCATAGGGTGGGGAAGTGATGTGTGGAGTGTGCAGAAAGAGCGCCTCGTTTCAAATCTGCGTAGGATTATGGCTCAGCCAATACTTATTGGTTATTCTGTGATTGGGCTTGTTGTGTTGGTTATGGTTGGGATTATGGTGGCGCGTTCAGGCAATGATTCTGGGGTTGAAGTGTCAGGGATTGAGCTTCGGTTTAGGGCGCTGCTTGATACGCTGTTGTTTGTAAGACCTAGAACAAAGGAATTTTTGCTTGGACATCCTGCCATGTTTGCCGGCATTGCTTTGGCGTTAGGCGGCAGAAGAGGTTGGGCTGCGCTTTTGCTTGTGATCGGTATGATTGGCGAGGTGTCAATTCTCAACACATTCTGTCATATACACACACCCATTATGCTTTCAGTTTGGCGTGTGATTATAGGTGCGGTTGTTGGTGCAATTGTTGGAATTTTAGTTGTTCTGATTTTTTCTCGCAGGTCTAGCAATCTGAGTTCGGAGGTGCCCAAATAAGCGCTGTACTAATATCAGGCTATTATGGGCTTGGGAATCTGGGGGACGAGGCAGTTCTAGCGGGGATTGTGGCGTCTTTTGCCGAGAGGTGGCAAAGCGCTGAACTTACAGCAATGTCGGCTGATCCTGACAGTACTGAGAAAGAACATGGCATCCGAAGCATATCTAGAATGAGCGGCTTGGATGTGATGGGGGCAATAAGAGCCTCAGATTTGGTTATCTCTGGCGGCGGTAGTTTGATTCAGGATGTTACGAGCACTCGTTCTCTTATTTATTATTTGAGTGTGATGTGGCTAGCCAAAGCGCTTGGGAAAAAGATGATGGTTTATGCGCAGGGTGTAGGACCGATCACTTGCAAATTTTCACGCAAGCTTGCAGCAAGAGTAATAAAGAGCGCGGATGCGATTACTGTTCGCGACTCAGACTCGAAAGATTACTTAGTGAGAATGGGTATTGATCCTTCCAGTGTTTTTGTTACTGCTGATCCATCCTTTGTTATTGAGCCTGCCGAGCCTCAGCAAGTAGATGATATACTTGTTGCGTCTGGTGTTGAAACTGGCATGCCGCTCATCTGTGTGGCTGTGAGACGATGGAAAAATGAGTTGGTTTGGTTGCCAAGCTTGGTTAAGGGGCTGGATGCAGCAGCGTCTAGCATTGGTGCAGGAGTAGTATTTCTGCCGATGCAGATGGATCAAGACCTTGGCGTCAGCATTCAGATTGCGTCCGAGATGTCTTCTCCAGCTTGGGTTGTGAAAAGCAGACTTAGCCCGAAACAGGCTGTGGCACTTGTGGGTAGGATGTCATTAGTTCTAGGGATGCGGCTTCATTCGCTTATGTTTGCGTCGGCTGTGGGGGTGCCGTTTGTAGCTATATCGTATGATCCCAAGGTGATAGCGTTTTCGAAGGCTGTTAGCGGTATGCAGCCACTTGCACTGGAAATACTTACTGCCGAAGGTTTGACGGAGAATATGCTCAAAGCTTGGGAAGATCGAGAGACACTTTCGACTCATCTTCGTTCGGCGGCTACAGAAATGAAAAAGGCTGCTTTGATGAATGTTGATTTTGCTAAGGCGTTGGTAGAGGGTAGGGAACTTGCCGAAGTATTGACAAGTCAATAGATTGGGCGTTTTTCAAGTAACAGAAGAAAGGATGTTTGGTTGATTGAGTAGAGTATTAGCTGCAGGTCTTTTGTTGATTTTAGTGGTGAGTATTGCTGGTTGTGGTGGTGGCGGCACTACACCTCCGCCGCCGTCTGGCAATTTTGTCATATCTGGATACGTTTACGCGATTGATGGAACTACTACGCCGGTTAAGGGTGCCGTTGTTACCATTGCTACAAAAAGCTACACAACCGGCAGTGATGGCAGATTCGTGTTGTCTTTTGATAGTCGTCCAAGCTCGGTCACTTTCAGTGTGAATCTTAGTAATACTACGCCCAAGGTTTGGACAAATTGGATAAATGGCAAGACATGTGTAAAGATGGACAGTCAAGACGGAAACGGATTAAGGGCTCAGTACGCAGATTCGATAGTTCTGCCTGTTCTGCCGGCTACTGGCGGCACTATAGGACCAATATATGCAGCATTATATAATGAGGATAGTATCCCCCCTCTCTGGGTTCCTGAAGAATAATCATTTCATCACAGTAGTTATTATGTAACCATCTGTTTGGTTGAGGAAGGTGCTTGCTTTGTGAGAAAACTGGCGTCGGTTGCTGTTTTAACGGTCGTAGGTATCGCATTGATAGCTTCGCTCTATTTGCTGCGCCGACACCTGCCTTACAGTGTTGGCGGTCGGTTTGAAATGAATCCTGAGGTATTGCTGCATTTGGAAGGGATTGAGATTGTCGGCAGATCAAATGGAAGCAAGGCTTGGAGCGCGACTGCTGATTCGGCTGAGTTGACGCAGGGAGGGACTTCGGTTACATTCACAAATGTTAGAGATGCAGCAATCTACGATCACAACAATCCAGCACTTAGGCTTTCTGCCGGGAAGGCTGTATTCAGGTTTGCGTTTGGCGATATTGATGCAAGTGGTGGGCTGACGGTATCATCTGAAAAAGGATTTACTGTAAAGACTAATGCTGCGCGCTGGTCAGGATACTTCAAGCGGTTGATGTGTCCGGATAGAGTAGTTTTCACTTTTGGAGATAGCCGATTGGAAGGAAACAATTTGACGGCTGATATTAGCAGAGGCGAAATAACGCTTGATAATGGCGTCTTGATAATAGCGTTGGATGATAAAGGAATGCATTCCGGAGAGATTGCTCTGCCGCCTGCAATACCGTAGATGGTGATGTTGGTATGAAAATGGTGAGATGGCTGCTTGTAGTGGTTGGCTGCTGTGTGCTGGTCGCCGGTGCTTCTTTGATTGCTCAGGACAAGAAGCCGAGCAATAAGGAGGAAGTGTTTATCGGTGGCGAAGGTACAAAGTGGAAAATGCGCTTGGCAGATGATAAAACTGTGTATATGGTAACGGGTAATGTGGTCATTAGGCACGGCGATACCACGGTTAATGCACAGCAGGTTGAATATACCGAATCGAAAGACAAAAAAGTTCGTGCTGCTGTTATAGATGGTGGGGTTAAGGTAACAGATCCTGATGGAGAGATAACAGGTCTTAGAGCAACTGCTGATCTGAATCAGAGAAAGATTTCGATTGAAGGCGATGTAAAATTGCTGGTTCGTCCCAAACCTTCTGCGCGAAGCAGCGAGACAGTTCAATCTAAGCTCAAAGAGCCTGCCACCATTACCTGCGACAAGCTGGATTATTTGTATCGAGATAAAATCGCTACTGCAACCGGCAATCTGAAGATTGTGCAGAGCAATCGTCTGCTACAGGCTGGCACTGCTGTTTACGACGCGAAAAGTGAGATTGTTACACTTACTGGCGGCGTTACGGTTACTGATGAAGAAGGACAGAAGTTTACATCATCTGGGATAGTGAAAGCGTCGCTTAAAGATGGTGATGAATGGATAGAAGCCGAGAATGCAAGCGCGACGCTGAAAGTTGACAATGAAGAAAACAGCTCCGGCGGGAAGTCTCCTTAATTCGGATGCGTACACTGCATGGAACCTCGATTAATCCTGGCATTGTAATCGCTCTTGCTGTAGTGGTTAATGAGCGGGATGGATTGTCCAAGCTGCCAGAAAACGTGATTATGCAGGGAATTAAAGCCATTAGGAAGGGTCTTTCTGTGCAAGATCAGCCGGAGGTAATCTTGCTGTGCGATAAGCTTTCTTTTGGTGCTGCAGTTCAGATACCTGGGATTCATAAGGCTGGTATTGCCTGTCAAGAATCAGGCATTGGCAGTGGAGTTCAGGTAGATGTTCCATGTCTGATTGGTGTAGAAGGGTTGCTGTCGGCGGCTGGAACGGAAGATATTGCTATACTAGACGCTGATAATGAGATCATTTATTTAGACCCTGATGTGCGTGTGTTAGTGCAGTATCAGTCGGAGCTTGAGCCTTCATTGGGCAAGCCTGTTGAGCTTGATATAGACAGAAAATCTGCGATAAGCACAGGCGGAATCATTGTTTCTGCAGTTGTTTCATCTCTTAATGAACTTGAGCAAGCTATAGAGCAGGGAGCCGACCGACTCGTGATACTTTTCGATGATCTTGTAGAACATGAGATTGAGCTTAGAGCCGATAGTCTGATGGATCCTGAGGTTGAAATGTTTGGGCTTGTATCGGCAATTGCCGCAGATGTGCCTTTTTCTATGGTTGTTGAAGCCCCTTCGGAGCGGTTGGTAAGTTTGATGGATAGACTTGAATATGCTGATTTGCTGATAGGTTCGGAGCGAGTGCCAGACGTTTTGGATATAGCAGATGTCGAAATGGCTCTTCGATCTGGCGTGAGAGAGATTTTTACTTTGTCACACAATGTGCTTAGAGCTAGACAGATGGTTATGAGGTGGATTGGGAATGCAGATGAGTGAACATGAGAGATCAGATCGAGTAAAGCTTAATGCGTTAATATGGGTAGCATATCATCTTGAGGCTGCAAGTATTGTTGAAAGATACGTAGCGAAAGCAGTTGAAGAGCTTAAATGCAGAGGACATAAAGCAGTAGTCTGTAGGGATTTGGAGTCGGTGCTGGCGTCTGTTCCAGACGCCGATATAATGCTGTGCTGGCGGATTTTGCCTGAGGTTTTTGCTAAAGCATCTCGGCTGCGGTGGATTCAGTTTGGTAGCGCAGGGATAGATCATACGCTGTTTCCTGAGCTTATTCAGAGCGATGTAATTCTGACGACTCTTTCGGGCATACACAGAACACCGGTGGCAGAGCATGTAATGGCTTTGATGCTGGCGATGTCGCACAGGCTTGATATTGCAATTAAGCAGCAGTGCGAACGTGTTTATGATCGTCTTCCTATATCAACCGAAGCTGATGAGTTGTGTGGCAAGACAGTTGGTATTTTGGGACTGGGCAAAATAGGTGAGGAGATAGCGCGACTTTGCTCGGCTTTTGGCATGCGCGTTATAGGTACTAAGCAAAATATAGAAAAGCCAATTCAGTATGTTGAGAAGGTTTTTTCACCTTCAGAGATGGATATTGTGCTTGCTGAATCTGACTATATTGTTTTGGTTTTGCCGCTTACTCATCGTTCGGTTGGACTTATAGGCAGACGAGAGATTGAGATGATGAAGACCGGGGCAAGGATAGTCAACGTTGCAAGAGGTGCCATGATTGATACAACAGCCCTGATAGACGCGCTAAATTCGGGCAGAATAGCTGGTGCGGCGCTGGATGTGTTTGATGTCGAGCCACTGCCTGCCGACAGCCCGCTCTACGATGCGCCAAACGTGATTATAACTCCGCACGTTGCCGGGGCTAATCCAAAATACGCGGAACGTGCATTTGAAATCTTCCGTGCCAACCTTCATGCTTTCGAATCCGGCGGCTCGATGATAAACGTATTTGATCGCTCGCGCGGATATTGATTGATTATGATCGTTTAGTTATTATGCGTTTATGATGCCGAGTTCCATTGCGCGTTTGAATGCTTGGAATCTGTTCGATACGCCGAGCTTTACATAAGCGCGTGCCAGATGGAAATCTACTGTCCTTTTACTTACACAGAGAATATCGGCGACTTCGTTTGAACATTTGCCGTCAAAGATCAGCCGGAGAATTTCCCTTTCACGCTCAGTCAAGCTGGACACAATCTCTTCCGCACCTTTTCCGCTTACTGCGGCAGTATTAATGGCATCATGCATTCCTTTCATCCACCTTCCTATGAGGATTTATTAGTTATCTAGGCTGAAAAGTAGCCGTCTAATTTGTGTCGTGTTACGGCAATCCTGAGTTTCTTAAGAGCTCTTGCTTCGAGCTGTCTCACTCTTTCGCGGGTTACGTTTAACTGCTTTCCAATATCCTGTAATGTGGCAGTGACGCCATCTATAAGTCCGAATCGTTTTTCGATGATTAGCCGCTCTTGTTCGCTCAAACTAGCAACAAGCTTTTTTATAATCTCGACGCTTTCATGGTGAAGTGCGCCGTCTTCAGGGTCTTCTGCGGTGCAGTCGGTGATTCTTTCAAGCAACGCAGTCGCCCCATCTTCATTGATGCATTCGTCTAGTGAGACGATCCCTTCTGAGGCTTCAAGAAATCTTTTGATGGTTTCAGGCGGCATCTGAGATCTTTCTACAAGTTCTTCTATTGTAGGTTCACGTCCGATTTCATTTATCATTGTGTTTTCAATACGGCGCAGCTTGCGTATTGATTGTATCACATAACTGGGTACACGTATCGTGCGCCCATTTCGTTCAATTGCTCTTGTAATTGCCTGTCTTATCCAAGCTACCGCATAAGTGCTGAATCTGAAACCTTTGGTGTAGTCGAATGCTTCAACTGCTTTGATTAAGCCGATGTTGCCTTCCTGAATGAGATCAGGAAGTGGTATTCCAGAGCTGGAGTAAAGTTTTGCAATGCTCACAACCAACTTGAGGTTAGACTCTATGAGTTTCTGTTTTGCATCCAAATCGCCTTCTTTTGCCCTTTTAGCAAGCTCCAACTCTTCGGTGTGGGACAAAAGCGGCCTCTTGCCAATGCGGTTAAGGTAGAAATCCATTGAATCACCTGCTCCGGAATGAGCGTGGTGAACGTCGCATCTGTCATCAGATGCGGCTAATTCCAACATATCGCCGTCCATTTCCCGCCTCCTTTCCCGCAGGCATCATGGCGCAGCCAGAGCCGAAAGGTCTGAGCCTTTTAGGCTATGCTTCTTTTTGTCGCTTCTGGCGATCTATGCCGCCATTAGAGCGCACTACCTCTGTTGGGTGTGATGACCTCGGTTCAATAAATCAGCAATGCTGATTTGGTAAGTCTACAATAACAAAATGGTATAACGAGTTGACAACAGTTATGTAACAAAATTGTAAAAAGTTTCCTTGTGAACCTATTTCAACTGCATGCTTATGGATATCCGTCCGAGTATGTGCAGCACAGAAGGTAAAAGCGGTGTATATGTCTAAGATGCTTGTACGAAGCAGATGCAGGATATGGAATATCAAGTTAGAAGCTGTTTCGTTGCTCAATAGTAGGGAGGTTTATAAGTTTATGCCCAAAGTGCTCGTAGCAGATAAAATCTCCGCTGCCGGCGTCGAGATATTAAAACAGGTCGCTGATGTGGATGTAAACACAGGACTTGAAAAAGATGCTCTGATTAATTGTATTGGTGAATATGAAGGACTTGTGGTTCGAAGTGCTACTAAAGTGACGGCTGATGTGATTGCGGCAGCCGAGAGGCTGCGGATAATAGGCAGGGCAGGTGTCGGTGTGGACAACATAGACGTCCCTGCGGCTACTCAGCGCGGTATAGTGGTTGTGAACTCTCCGGAAGGCAATACTATAGCTGTGGCTGAACTTACTATGGCGCTGCTTCTTTCCATGTCGCGCAATATTCCAGCGGCTGACGCTTCGGTGAAAGCAGGCAGGTGGGAGCGTGGAAAGTATGAAGGTGTTGAAGTTTATGGGAAGACAATTGGAATAGTTGGGCTTGGTAAGATTGGCCGCGAGGTGGCAAAGCGTGCGCAGGTTTTTGGTATGAAGGTTATCGCGTGCGATCCATATATGTCGGCTGATGTCGCTAAGAAGCTAGGTGTTGAGATGAAATGCCTGGATGATCTCCTTGCAGCGTCAGATTATATATCGTTCCATCTTCCCAAGAACAAGGAAACAGAGGGAATGATTGGAGCTCGTGAGATAGAGCGCATGAAAACCGGCGTGCGTATAATCAACACAGCGCGTGGGGGCATTATTGACGAAGCGGCACTGGCAGAAGGTCTTAAATCTGGAAAGATTGCTGCAGCTGCGGTAGATGTGTTTTCTCAGGAACCTATAACCCCTGATAACCCGCTTCTTGGTGTAGAGAACATAATAACTACGCCACACTTAGGCGCATCGACGGCTGAGGCGCAGAGTAAGGTCGCTGTTGACGTGGCTGAACAGATGGTGGATTTCTTTAGGGGTCTGCCGCCGAGAGCGTCGGTAAATATGCCTGCTATATCTGCGGAGGTGCTTGGGCGGATTTCCTCTTATTTGGTGTTGGCAGAGAGGATGGGTGTGTTGCTTACGCAGACCGGTGATGGGCGACTTGAGTCCGTTACTGTTACATACTCTGGTGAGATATCTTCAGAAGAAACAGATCCGATAACCAGAGCTGTTTTGAAAGGTATTTTCTCACCAATGTTGAGTGAGCGTGTAAACTATGTCAACGCGCCTATTATCGCTGAATCGCGAGGGGTAAAAGTTACTGAAGGTCGCAGCAGCGATAGAGGGGATTTTGTATCACTTATTAAAATTGAGACAGTTACCGAGAACAGCAGGAGAGAAGTTTCGGGTACAGTGCTGGGTAAAAGCGAGATGCGTATTGTATCACTTGATGGTTATCGGATTGATTTGGTGCCGGAAGGTAATATGCTGATAACTTGGCATGTGGACAGACCAGGGGTGATAGGAAAAGTCGGCACTATACTTGGTAACAGTGGCATAAATATTGGAGGAATGTATGTTGGTCGCCAAGTTGTAGGCAGTAATGCTATCATGGTTCTGTCGGTGGACAGTCCGGTTCCGGAAGAGGTTGTGAAAAAGCTGGAAGACATTCAGGGCATTGACAGAGTTAGGCAGATAAGCTTTGATATGATTGCCTAGAATCTGAGCTAGCTCGGTTGTTCTAATTTTAATTTACTGATTTTATGACCCACCGGCAGTGCTGAGTGGGTCATTGTTTTGGGTTGTTTAATTGATATTCGCTCGTAAAGTACCTTCTGAAGCGCGTAGTGCTTATAGGCTTGACGCATGGTCGGCGATACTCACAGGTGTGTACACCGGCAGTATCATCCCATTTTATCTAGTAGTAGCAAGAGATAAGCTCCATGCCAGCCCTATGCTTGTAGCGCTAATAGTTGCCTCACCCTTTGCCGGCAATTTATTTTCTCTGCTTTGGGCGCATCTTATGGAAGGTCGTCATAAGATGCCATTTGCCACTGTTCCATGGTTGGTGGGTAGAGGGTTTTTGGTTGCTGTTGCGCTTACAACTACACCTGTTCCTTACTCCTTGATTATCAGTTTGTCCATGCTTATAACAACGGCTTCCTCGCCTGCGTATGCTGCGATAATGAAGGATGTTTATCCGGACAGGCAACGTGGCAGGATAATGGGCTATGCAAGAGTTCTCTTGGCTTTTTTTCAGATAGCGGCAACATTTATCTCTGGGATTTTGCTGAAGGTTGTCGGCTATAGGATTATATTTCCAATTGGAGCATTATTTGGAGTTGCTTCCGCGTTAGTGTTTGGCAGGATTAAAACAAGCCCACCCGCCAAATCTGAGATTGCTGGTAGAACTGGGTTTTGGCGATTTTTGGTGTCGGCGTTTCGAATTCTGCGAGACGACCATGGGTTTAGGTGGTTTGCGCTTTCCGTTGTTGTCTTTGGTTTTGGGTCGATTGCCGTATCGCCGCTTTATCCAATTTTTCAAGTTGACAGACTGCATATTTCTTATAGCCAGGTTGCTGTTCTGACGAGTGTTACTAATATTGTCTGGATGGTATCATTCATATTTTGGGGACGGTATATAGAGAAGTATGGCTCTCTGCAAGCTACTGTGATAACTGTAATGCTTGCGATTCTTTGCCCTATGAACTATTTCATTGCTGGATTATTTAGCCACCCTAATTTCTTGATGTTGATACCTTCGGCAGTGCTGTTTGGCGTTACTAATGCCGGCATTGAGCTTGCTTACTTCAATACTGTGTTGGATTTCTCAGATGAAACTACAACCAGCAGGTACCAGGCACTATTTGCTTTTCTTTTGGGCTCACGGGGTATGGTGGCGCCTTTTGTTGGTGCAGCGGTTATGGATGCGCTTGAGATGCATAATATTGACACGATAAATGTGTTTGCATTTGCGGCTGTAATAATGCTGATAGGGGCATTTATGCAGGTAATAGGACTTAGGCGATCGGCGTCAAGAAAATCAAAATAGGGCGGAAAGTGGTATGCCTTCCGCCCTTGTAATTTGTAATTCTGGTTATATTTTCATTTCAGGTTTCTGGTTAAGGTTTCAACCTTTTTGCTGTTTAAGTTTCGCCTCCTCTGCACGGCGCTGTTTAATCCTAGCGCTTCGTGTTTGTCCACCGCGGCGTCCGATTTCGGCATAGAAGTTCAAACCTCGTTCTTTTTTCACTCTTTCGCCGCCCTTACGCCCGATCTGTTTGTAGAATGAGGTGCCGTAGCGCGTTTTAACTATTTCGCCGCCTTTACGTCCCGCTTCTCTTGCCAAGTTCGGATTCGCAGCGAATCCGCCTTCTTTGTCATGCTCATGCGAGCCTCGGTGCGCTTCAGATATTCTGCGAGCGCCTTCCGAGCCAGGTTCTGGTCCAGGTTTGGTGTCGGCCATTGGGTTCACCCCTCCTCAACTGAGTTTTCGATGTTAGCCTAATGAATGTACAAGGCTGATAAAGATTAAGCCACACACCTGTCAAACAACGCTGGCAGACTTATTATATCATGTAAATTCGAAAATAGTAAGCAGCCTTGTCAATATAATAGTACAAATTATTTATGCAAATGTGATGATAGCGTAAACGCTTCTTTTTAGAGATTGCTCTTGACTATGAGCTAAGTCGGTGGTATACTCCCCTCGAGAGGTGTTGTTTATTTGTCAGGACATTCTAAGTGGCATAATATACGCCTTCGGAAAGGCAAACAGGATGCAGAGCGCGGTAAGCTTTTTACCAAACTTGCGCGGGAAATTATAGTTGCGGCTCGAGATGGTGGGGGTAATCCGGATACCAATGTGCGCCTGAGATTAGCTGTCCAGAAAGCTCGGGAGGCAAGTATGCCCGTAGATAATATAAAACGGGCGATTCAGCGTGGAACTGGAGAAATCGAAGGCGCTGTGTACGAGGAGATTACCTACGAAGGCTACGCTCCGGCTGGGGTTGCTGTGCTTGTCCAGTGTCTTACCGATAACAGAAACAGAACTGTTGCTGAAGTGCGAAATGCCTTTAGCAAATGTGGCGGCAGCTTGGGAGAGTCTGGCTGTGTTGCTTGGATGTTTGAACAGAGAGGCGTGGTTCAAGTGCCCGCTGATCAATCAGACGAAGATTCTGTTTTGGCGGCGACGCTGGATGCAGGTGCAGAAGATATAATGGTTGAGGACGAGTTTATTGAAGTACATACTCAACCTGAGAACCTTCAGGCTGTCAGAGATGCTTTGAACAACGCTGGTATCCCGGTTGCCCAAGCAGATGTGACTATGGTTCCTAAGACAACAGTTCGTGTCGAAGGAGCAAAGGAAGTTTCGCAGATACTCAGGCTGATGGATATGTTGGAGGATTTAGACGACGTCCAGAACGTTTACAGTAACTTCGACATTCCTGAAGAGCTGATGCAGGAAGCAGCTGCGTGAGTTAGTTACGGTGTATTAGAGGAACGGAAGCCTGCCGCACATCGTATGTAAAATTGCCGGACGAATTCCGGAAATGGCGGTGATTCTGCTGATGGATCAAAATGCGGCGGTGTATGAGCGGGTGTGCTCCGCTTGTGGCACCAAGGTTGCGTTTGAGACGCTTGAGCAGGCTAATTCTGCGTGTTTCTGTCCTTGGTGCGGCGAGCTTCTTGCTATATCGACAGAGATTTCAGATGATCAGCCTTTGGAAGACAATCCTGGCTTAGAGGTCAAACCGTCCAGCTAGTGTTTGTTTGATGTGATAAAAACGCCCAGCCGATTTTCTCAGCTGGGCGTTTTTGTTCGTTGGATGTGCAGATTTTTACTTGACTAGGCTGAACCTAAAGAACGTATGCGGCTCAAATATGGTTAGCTGCCCAGTTTGCATTGGTCTTTTTGCTCCTCCAACCGGTCCTACTGCAAACAGAATACCTATCTTTTGTCCCTGTGTAAGCAGTACTCCATTCCCCAGGTTCTTCGGTATAGTTATCAGTGCCGCATATCCATTGTCTGTTGACTGTTCGTATTTTACTTCGCCATCTTTTAGTCCATCCTGATCATAGAATGGCCATTTGCCCGGTTCGCCGCAGTTATGAAGAGCGGCGCCGAACGTCTTCTCAGCGTTGACATGCCACTGGGCACCTACCCTTACGTTTCCGTTGGGAGATATGCGCAGGTCATAATTGTCTTTTCCGACAAACCAGCCGTTGTTGCCGAAATCAAGGTAAATGCGTGCGGTTTCCGGTGTGTTGTCAGACTTGATGCCTAGATAGAAGTTGTTTTTATCCCAACCAGCATACACACTGCATTTATAGGCTGGGTCGTCCATCGTTGCAAACGGCGCGACTTTGGGTCCGGCTTTTAGTTCGGCAAGTGTCAGCTTGAGCTCTCTTACTTCCGGTTTGAATGGATATATTGGGTAAGGATCTTTGCCATCTTTTATCCCATCGCCATCAGTATCCGGGTTTCTGGGGTTGCTGCGATGTTTTGTTATAGGACCAGCCCATATTTCGCCTAGCCCATAGTCAACCCACTCGCAGGCCATAGCTTCGTATAGATCGCTCAGCCCATCGCCGTCAGTATCTTTTTTACTTGGGTCGCTACCCCATCTCTCTTCGTCAAGAGGAACCCTTGGGTCTTTGTCTGGTATTCCATCTTCATCTTTGTCATCTACGACCTCTACAACGCCCCAGCGGTTGGTAAAGTATCTAAACCATGTTTTTGGCTCAAGCATAGGCCATCCCTGATGTTCTCGCGTATAGTAGCCTGCGAACTCTCTGCAGAGCCAAGCGTTGCCGTCGAAATGTTCTCCGTGCAGATGTGCTGTATCATCCCAAGGCTGGAAGTGATTGAACAGAAACTCAGGTGCCATTGACCATCCATAGAGTGCATCTATTTGATGACCGCATTCGTGCACCCACAGCCAGTAGTTTTGGCCTCCAGCCTTCCAGCATGATACGCCATAACCAGGTTCACCTTCAGGTCCATATGTGCCGCCTCCTGAGCCAGCAAACGTCCAAGTCTGTTTCTCCGGATCCCATCGCTTCTCGAGCGATATTAGATTGCGGCCATCGTAATCAGACAGTTTTTTACCGGCTGCGGCGACCAATTCTTTTAGTGCTGTCCAATCATCACCCGTGAATCCTACGCCATACGGTGTATTGTCCGGCGTGTAGTATTTATCCGTTACGTAGAACTCATTTTCAACGTAGAACCGCATACCGCTGTTGATCCAGTAGAACATAGATGCCATCTGGATTTCGCGCTTAACCCTTTCGACTTCCTCTGCGCTGGCAGGAACATCTGCACCGGGCTTGTCTGCATCTGGTTTGTTCGTAACATTTGTGAATATCACGTTGACGAACTTTAGATGCACATACATTGTTTTGCCTTTAGGTGGCGCAGTGTAAAACGACAGCCGTTCACTTTCTTTGTCGCCTTCAGGAGTAATGCTTACCAAGTATCGTGTTGCCGGTTTCAGCCCGTTTATCGTAAAACCGTGAAATTTGGTTTTAGTATTATCTCGAAGGACTATAGGTTTTACGTTAGGGTTGGGTTTTACCATTTCCGATTTTGGGGTTTGTCCGTATACTGGTAGTGCGCGTCCTTGCACAGCTTCTCTGAGTGTAATTGTGCAGGGTGCGGCAGAAGGTGTTTTCCAGGTTATGGAAGCGGAAGTCCTCGTCACTTCTGATAATCTTAGAGTTGGATCAAACGCACCCTCTTTGGCGTTGCCTTTGATATAGCGATATTCCGCGGCGATCGCCTTCCATCCACCGATGTATATGTCAATCGGAAACTGATAGATTCCATCAGGAATGGAGTTTGGTATGATGACCGTTCGTTTTATTGTTTTCGACTTACCAAGAACCAGAGTATAAGAATCCGATGTAGCCATCTTCACGGTCGGATCTATATATGCAGGGTAACGCATCGCCACTTTTCCGGTTATAGTTTTGTTGGTAAGTGGTTTCAGAGTGATAGATATTGTTACAGTTGTGTTATCCGTTCCTACCTTTGGCTTTTCGGCGCTTATGTCCGCGCTTATAGGCACTGGTCCGGATGCGTAGGTTGAAATTGTCACGCAGAGCATGACTAGAATGATGGTAAATAAATTGAGCCGGCTCATAGACTAACCTCCATATTGTCGTTTTTGCCATAAATTGGCTTTTCGCGGTTACTTTAGCACAGTTTTTCTGTTGCGTCTACAGGTATTTGCATTTTGTTTGAAACGTCTTCTAATAGGTGATAATATGATTAGTGTGAGCGAGCTGGATGGTCGCCTCGGTTAATACCGGGGAGGAAAGTCCGGGCTCCAGAGGGCAGGATGCTGGATAGCGTCCAGCGGGCGCAAGCCTAGGGAAAGTGCCACAGAAAAGAAAACGGCCCCTGCTTTGTGCAGGGACCAGAGCTGAAACGGTGGTGTAAGAGACCACCGGCGGTGTGGTGACACACCGGCCTGGTAAACCCCATCCGGAGCAAGGCCTAATAGGAGAGGGTTGAAGCTGCCCGCCGACCTCTCGGGTGTAGGCCGCTTGAGAGACGGAGTAATCCGCCTCGTAGAGAGATGACCATCCTAGACAGAACCCGGCTTACAGGCTCGCTCACTTCGTTTAGTTGTCAATCTTGACTCTCAGTATATCGCCAGATTTTAGAGACATCTTATCTCCGTTGACCACCGCGTCGAAGGTTCCTTCTGTGCCTTCTGCAACCGTGAGGGATATCTCCGAGCTTTCTATCTGCACTTTCAGCTTGAATCCTCGGTATGTTAGGTTGAAACCAAGCGATTTCCATTTGTCTGGGAGTTTTGGATTGATATGCAGCGCATCTTCGGATACCGATACTCCGCCGAATCCCAGTACTGCAGCCATCCAGGCGCCTCCTGATGCTGTGCCATGGATGCCCTGCGCCGTGTCCTTTCGTCCTGTCAGCTCTTCATCGAGATCTTCGCCTGCCGATATTAAAAATTGCTCATAGGCGTAGTCCATTTCGCCCATATCTACTGCCATCATCGAATTGATCACAAAGCTCATAGAGCTGAAGTTCATGCTTTTGTCTTTATAGAATTCCCAGTTGGCACGTTTTACTTCGGAGTCGAATTGATCACGAAACATCACCATTGCCATAACAACATCTGGTTGGTTTAGCGCTTGATATGGGAATACCGTAACAAACCACTCTGCTCTGTTTGCTAAAAGATCCGGAGGCGCAGGGAGGAGATTATAGAACCCTTCACACTGCTCATAGACTTTTGTTTTAGGATCGAAATAAAAGATAAGCCCGTCTGCCACTTTCTTCCATTCTTGTGGCTCATCCTTGCTGATTGACAGTCGTGATAATACTTTAGAATAAGCATGCTCATCTTTGGCTTTTATTCGCTCAAGCGATTCAGCCGCCCATTGAAGAGTTCGTTTTGCAAGCAGGTTTGTGTAGAAATTGTTTGTGCTTTCGCAGTGGCCTTCGTCTGGACCAGCAACGTTAACAAGGCTGTAAGTTCCTACTTCCGGACCAGGCACCGAACGCGATACATAGAATCTTGCGCTTTCTACGAGTATGTCTATCCCTTTTTCTGCTAGATAGTTGAAGTCGCCGGTAGTCCATAGATACTGCATAAGACTATAAGCTACATCACCGTCAATGTGTATATTTGTATGAGTGAATCGCCACCATCTTCCAAGGCATTCTTCACCATATGGCCCAGCTTGCCATGCGAATTTAGCCCCTTTGTAACCGAGATCGTTGGCTATTTTGCGGCCATTTTCAAGCCCAAAGTAGCGATAATTTATGCAGGTTTGTGCGAGGTTGGGAAAATTGAACAGATAAAATGGTTCAATATAAAGGTCGGTATCGTAGAAAGTTGTTCCCTGATAATACTCGCCAGTCAGCAGTTTGCATGGAACACTTAACCTGTCGGTGTAGCGCGGCGCAGCGCTGATAATGTGCATAAGACAGAATCTCAGATATAGTTGTGCAAGATCATCGCCTTCTATTTTGACATCGGCTTGTTCCCACAAACGTGCCCATTCTATAGAGTGCGACGCTATCTCGCTTTCATAGCCGATAGCTGTTGAATTATCAAGCTCTTCATCTATGTTACAGGTGACTCCATGTCTAGAGTCTTCGCTGCATGCGATTGCTATATGTCTGTCTATGGTTATTTTTTCACCCTGTGTTGCGTCGAAGGCTAGAACGTTATATACAAGCGCGTCTTCCATAACTGCACGGTTCATGGTATCGCAGCCTTCGATTACCTTGTTGCTAATGCCAATCTCTACCAATATCTCTCTATCGCGTGTTTTTGCGGTGAGTCTGCACTCGCCTGGCTTTCCATTTGTTTGGGTAACATCGAACTGCCGGTCGCCTTTTAGATTTGATCTAACTCTCCCGTCAATACCGGCACGAATTATTATTTCTCCATTGTAGTTGATTGGTTGGATTGTGTACCGCATCAGTGCCAAATGCGCTTTGCTTATCGAAGCGAACCGCTGCATTTCTACATGAGTGATTTTCCCGTCCAAAGATTCATGATCGAATGAGTAACTATAGACTGCAGATTTCAGATCATAGTTCTGTTTGAAATTACTTATCCTGCCGCGTGTGAAGCTCAGCTCTCTGCCGTTTATTATCACTTGAGTAAAAAGTGGGTTAGGCAGGTTTGCCACCGAAGGGCTTGGTTTTGCGCTGTCGAAGTACTCAGGATCAAGATATCTTCTTTCGTGCTTTGTTGGTCGTATGAAGGCAACCATATCTGCCAGATCGAATACTCCGTTTATTATTGTTGATGGCATCGCCCCTTCTCTATACTCCAGCAGATTGCCTTTGAGTGACATATATCCATTACACACTGTAAAGACAGTGTTTGCGCTTTCGATTGCTGCTGTGCTAGTGTCAGTTTTTGTTACAACCCATGTTTCGCTAAGTGACAATTTCAGCCTCCTGTTTTCAGATGTCTGCTAGGAAAAGGTTATGTTTTAGAATCATCTCAGGCAGTCCGCCTTTGATTATATGGCTTGCGGCGCAGTAGTTCTGCCTGCGGGTATCGTGGTTGGGCAGTGCTACAGCGAAACCGATTCCTGCGGCTCTGAGCGATATAATGCCTGGCTCGGTATCCTCAATACCTATGCACATTGAGTATTCCTGTTTAGGTATTGACATCTGATAAAGTGCAATTGCGTAAAGGTCGCGATGTGGTTTTAACCGAGCTTCACTTGAGTCGGTTGCGTTCACGAAACCGTCATACACCTGCAGATAGTCTTCCATGCGAGAGCGTATCTCATTTCGTTTTTCTTTGCTGATAGGCCAATCGCTTACCTGTTCTCGCATGACGTTAAAAACTTCTTTTACTACCGCATGTGTTTCGTATGCTATGGAAGCCGTCACCAGCGCTATTTTTGCAGGATGGCTTCTAAATCGTTTAGCAATATTAGCAAGACGTCTTCGCCCTTCTGCTTCGTCTGGCAGCTTGTCTGCTTTGGTCCTCTCGGCGTCTTTGATTAGGATCGAATAAAGCTCAGCCGCTTCTTCGTCCAACCATCCTTTTATAAGCGCAATGAACACCGCATAGCCAGGCATAGGCTCAATCAGCCTTCTATTGCTTTCTCCAAGGAGCTGTTTTGAAAGCTCACTGCCTTCTCCTTGTTCTATGTGTTTTAGGATTGAGTGGTATCGCTTGTAATATATATCAAGTGCTGCGCTTACGAGTTCACTCTGGGTCTCGCATTTGAAGAAGTCTCCATAATCTTTTGCCAAAGCTTTTGCAAGTTCGACTGTTTCTTCATCAGTCATTGTGCTTATTGATTTGATTCTTGGGTCATCAAGTATTGCTGAAAGCCCTGTATTTGTTACGTTCAGCCGAACGTCTCGTATTCGCTGGGGATCATCCATGTTTGCCAGTGTCCATACTACGGCTTCAATGAAAGAGTCCCGCAGTGCATTAAGTTTTATTTCGTTTGCATAGCGTTTCACCAGAAACTCTGTGTGCTTAAAATTGCTGTTGCCGATTACGAATGGAAGATCTTTTTCCTCGTCCAATCCCTGCCATTCATCCGTAGAGAGTCTGTTAGTGAACCTGCGCACCATGTACTCCAGCGAGTGAAGTGCCAGCGGCTCAGTGGTGGTGGATGTTCCGTCCATATCAACTGCAAATGCAGCTATGTACGGTAGTGGAGCACTGGCTTTGGGCGCTAGGGGATAGATCTCATTTGGTGAATATATATATTCAAGATTACGAATAACTGCGAATTCCTCAGCACCTATTTTTGAAGCTAATTCTCTTAGATAATCTGCTGCCTGGTCGGCATTTAGATATTGTGCGATTTTCTCAGTTTCTGAAATGGTATTGTCCTCCTCTTTTTGTTGCTGTGCTATTTCTGTACAATACCTAGTTTGTACCGTACAGCAGAAATATTGTACCGTTTTACTCGCCGATAGACAATGCTCAGCGCAATGAATAATAGTTTGTTGCACAGAAGTCTGTTTATTGTTCTGCCGTTGCGTGGTATGGAAAGCGATGCTATACTTCTGTTGCAGCTGTGTTTAACCTGAAATATTTTATCAATCAGTTTGATTAGCAGGAGATTTCTTATGCAGGACGGCGCAAGGAAAGTTCCTAAACCAACTCCTGAAAGACTTGCTACATATCTTACCGCGCTTAATGATTTGGTAGGGCGAGAAGTACGCACAATAGCGTCACGCGATATAGAGAAACTGACCGGTATAAATGCGGCTCAGTTTCGAAAGGATCTAAGCTATTTTGGCGAGTTTGGCAGACCGGGTATAGGTTATGATGTGCAGGGGCTTCGAGATACTATAGCCCGCATCCTAAAAGTTAAAGAAGAACAGCCGGTGATTTTGGTAGGCGCAGGAAACCTAGGCACTGCGCTTCTGAGGTATCCGGGGCTTATGCTCCAGAACTTTCGTATTGTTGCAGTTTTTGATAATAACTATAACAAAATTGGGCGCAAGATTGCTGATTTGGAGATTCAAGACATAACTGCACTGGCTGAATCCAACCAGATCTATAGAGCGCGAATAGGGATAATTACTGTGCCTGCGATTGCTGCGCAGGAGGTTGCAGATCAGTTGATGGCTTCTGGTGTAAGTGCGATTCTCAACTTTGCTCCGACATCGCTTAAGGTGCCTTCAGGAGTCGTGGTGAGAAACGTTGATTTCGCCAAAGAGCTTGCTGTGCTTGCGTTTCATCTGTCGGAGGAATCTTCTTTGACATAGGTTTCAGCGCTGAATGCGAACATGTTTTTCAGCATAAAGATTGCCCCAGCTTTATCCAAGGGCTCGTTATTATTGCCGCATTTTGGTGACTGCACGCATGATGGGCAGCCGTCTTCGCATGGACAGTCCTCTATCACCTTGAGTGTAGCTTCAAGCAGTTCTTCTATACGATCGTAAGCTTTTTCTGCTATCCCTACGCCGCCAGGGTGTCCATCATATATAAATACTGTAGGAAGCATCGAGACATCAGGGTGTGCCGGATTAGATACGCCGCCTATATCCTGTCTATCGCACATTGCAAACAGGGGCAATATTCCTATAGCTGCGTGTTCCAGTGCATGCAGACTTCCCGCAATGTCAAATCCACGCCCAATCAATTTGTTTGCTGTATCTTTGGGTATTGTGAACCATACTGCTTGCGTAGAGAATTCTTCCTCAGGCAGAAACAAAGGAACGTATTCAATCACCTGATCGCTCATAAGCTGTTTCTTTCGATAGCCGACAACCTGACTAGTTACTTTCACGCTTCCGAACCACACTTGAGAGGATGCAAGTTTTTTGGAATAAAATGCCGAAACATCCTTGATATTAGTCGAAGTGCTCGGCACCGTGTAATACGGCAGGTCTGCCTCAGATACATAAGCGATGCCATTTTCGATATCCAGCTTTATAACCACGTATGATTCGCCTGCATGCAGATAAACAGCTCCTGGGTGTAGGGTTTCAAATGCCGTTATGGCATCGGCTGTTCCAAGCAGATTTCCGGACTCTACGTGTACTATGTCGAAACCTTTGCCAGAGGTTGATCGTATGCTTACTTGTCCGGCAGGGTAATCGTTTCCAGTCCAAAACCACCTGCCGCGATAAGATATCTCGCCAGCTTCGCACAAAGCAGCAATCACTTCAAACATCTGTTCACCAAATAGAGAAGATTCTTCGTTTCCTATTGGAAGCTCATAAGCAGCGCAGAGCAAATGTTGGGCTAGTATGTACGGATTGTAGGGGTCAATGATTGCCTGTTCACACATTTTTTCAAAGAAGTATTTGGGGTTTCGCATAAGGAATTGATTTATTGGATCATCAAGTCCGATGAGAACCGCCAATGATTCTTTCTGACTTCTTCCTGCTCTTCCAGCCTGTTGCCATGTGCTGGCAATCGTCCCTGGATATCCCACAAGTATCGAGGCATCCAGCTTGCCGACATCAACGCCTAGTTCAAGTGCTGTTGTGCTTGTTACACCGAGCAGATCACCTGTGAACAGTCTGTGTTCAATGGCTCTGCGTTCTTCAGGTCGATAGCCTGCTCGATAAGACATAATCCTATCGACAGCAGGCGAGTTATTTGCCTCCAGAATGTCTTTTGAATATTTAAGTATCAGCTCAGCGGTTTTTCTAGCAAGTGTGAACAGGATCGTTCTCGTCTCGCTCATCACCAATTTGCTAAATAGTTCAGCTGCCTCTATATTCGCGCTTCTGCGTTCTTGGGTTGTTGCAAGTTTTGGCGGATTCCAGAAGACAAAGAACTTTTTGCCGGCTGGCGACGTATCCCCGTCAATTATCCGTGCGTCTAGCCCAGTCAGTTTATTAAAATGCTCTTTTGGGTTAGCGATGGTGGCAGATGCGCACAGAAACTGAGGATTCGCACCATAATGTGCGGCAGTGCGTCTCAATCTTCTAATTACGTTTCCAACATGTGAGCCGAATACACCTCGATACGAGTGTATCTCGTCTATTACCACATACTTGAGATTTCTAAAAAACTGTGCCCAGCCAGCATGGTAAGGCAGTATTGATATGTGCAGCATATCAGGGTTTGTGAGTATAATCCGTGAACCTTTGCGTATTCGTCTTCTCAGTGAGGTAGGTGTATCACCGTCGTATGTTGAAGGATGAAGTGTTTCAGCCGAAGGGAATGCATTGAGCTTACTCAGTTGATCTTGGGCAAGCGCTTTTGTTGGGAATATGTAAAGCGCGCGTGCTGTTGGGTCTTTCGACAGTTGCTCCAGTACCGGCAGATTGTAGCACAATGTTTTGCCGGATGCGGTAGATGTAACAACCACGAAATTTTCGCCTTTTCTAGCAACGTCCAGCGCTTCAACCTGATGCTTGTATAGCTTTTTAATCCCCTGATTTTCCAGCGTAAGTTGAAGTTCGCTTGGTATTGGTTCACTTGGTGAAGCAAAGAGAGGCTTTCGCGGCGGAATATGCTCTATATGTACTATTCGTCTGCGATAGTTCCTGTCTCGCCTGATTAAATCAAGAAATTCACTAACTCGCATCTTGCATAGTTTTATTCATATCGCGTTCTGCTGATTATACGTGTTGCCTTATTGGCAAAAGCCGCAATCATCTCCCGAGTAGGACGCGCGTCTTCCTCCGATATTTTTGTGGCGGCGTAAGCCGCTACTCCGTAGAATATGATAGTAATCCAAAATATTACTCGCAAATCGCCTTTTACCAAGCGTGGGATATAGCCTCCGATTATGGGAAGTGGTGCAACAATCATAGTTACTACGATTGAATAAATAGCCAGTTGCATTGCTCGTCCCTGCTCAGGTGTTATCTTATAAATTAGAGTGTTGATAGCTATAAATAAGCCACCGCCAGCTATTCCACCTAATAGATTGGCTGGTATTACCAGTGCGTACACCATCTGTGGATTAGTAGCCCATATCCAAACTATAGGTAATGGCGCGATGGTGGCTGTGCAGGCTATAATCACCGGACGGCATCCATAGCGCTCGATTACTCGTCCCCAGATTGGTGAGGATATAAGCATTGTAAGCGTGCTGACTCCGGTTACAATATTTAGTCCCAAATAAGATATTTTGACGTCGCGCAGAAGGTAGGTTGGATAAAAAGGTGCTGCCATTATCGGCAGCGAAACCAGCGTTGCGTAGATCATAACCGCCACCAACCGACGGTTAGCAAAGGTTTCACGCACCATCACAGATATACGTCCATGCTCGTGTTTTTTAACGGGGACATCAGCCTGTGGTATAAAAAGTGCTGCGTATGCCAGTCCGAAAAGTATTCCTATTGAAAACACCCAGCCGAATCCTTTAGCGCCTGCACTTTTCACAATATCAAGGATCTTGCCGGCTAGTATGCCAACCAAAGTTCCTACGACGCCGCTATAGAGTTCTATGCGACCAAAAAACGTCCCAAGTGTTCGCTGTGGTATCAGGTCGCCTATCCATCCTGCGCGTACGTTTGTTGCAGTGTGCGACATTATCTCTCTGATTGTAAATATGGTTATTAGCGCGGCTATCTTTGCCGAGCTTGATTTACCTCCCATAACAAAAGGCACCATTATCACCGGTATCCACGTGCTCATCTGCACCAGTGATATTATGAAGGTGAGATTGCGTCTGCTTATGCCGCGTTCTATAAGCATAGCTGCGATTGGCTGAGCCAGTACTGCAAGCATGGGGATGGATGTAAGCATTCCAATCTGAACATCGTTTGCGCCCAGCATAAGCGCATAACCGGTTGCAAAGCCGCCGCTGGTACAGCCAACATAAACCATGACCAGCATTGATTGTATGTAAGACAGCTTTATCGCTCGGCTTACTTCATGCGGCGATACAGGATGATCCCAGTGCCGAGTCGGATGCTCAATGTTTTCTTTTTGATTTTCGTTGTTCATATCCATATTATCTGCCGAATAGTGTTTATGGTATCGAGATTCCATTTCCTTCGCTATTTAGGATATAAAAACAATTTTCTTTTTACTTGTTTGCAGTTATGGATAAATGGCTGGTCATGCTATAATTGTCGCCGCTGTGCAATTTGAGTGTGACAGGGGGTAGGTGCCATCAAATTTGAGTTAATTGCGACAAGTTCAGACTGCAGTGCGCGTCGTGGCAGGTTGACTCTACCGCATGCGGTTGTTGAAACGCCTGTTTTTATGCCTGTTGGTACCCAGGCTACGGTCAAAGCTGTTACGCAGGAAGAGCTTGTTGAGATAGGGTTCAACCTGATTCTTGGCAACACTTATCATCTGTATCTTCGCCCTGGACATGAGGTTATAAGGCATGCAGGTGGGCTGCATAAGTTTATGAGTTGGTCCGGTGCATTGCTTACTGACAGCGGCGGATATCAAGTGTTTAGCCTGGAAAAGCTTAGGGTTGTAGGCGACGATGAGGTCATTTTCCAGTCCTACGTGGACGGATCAACCCACCGATTTTCGCCTGAGTCAGTCGTTGCTGTACAAGAAGCATTGGGGTCGGATATTATGATGGCATTTGACGAATGTGCGCCTTATCCTTGTGATTATGAGCATGCCAAAAATGCCATGAACCGAACACATGAATGGGCTGTTAGGTGTATAGCTGCCAAAACAACCGATCAAGCGCTATTTGGCATAGTTCAGGGCAGTGTGTTTGAAGATCTTCGTCGTGAAAGTGCGCGTTTCATAAGCGAACTTGATCTACCTGGTATAGCTATAGGCGGTGTTTCAGTAGGTGAACCTAAGCATGATATGCTGAGTGCTGTTGAGTGGACTGTTCCAGAGCTTCCGGAGGATAAACCGCGCTATCTTATGGGGGTTGGTACTCCAGAGGATATATTGGATGCGGTGGAACGCGGCGTTGATATGTTTGATTGTGTGCTGCCGACAAGGCTTGGTCGAAACGGCTCGCTTTATACGACTTTTGGGCGGATAAATATTAAGAACGCGCGGTTTACGGAGGACTTCGGAGCTGTAGATCCCGAATGCGATTGTAGAACTTGCAGAAACTACAGCGCGGCGTATATTAGACATTTATACAAGGCAGAGGAGATATTGGCTGCTCGACTTGCTACTTATCATAATTTGTACTTTTACCACAGGCTGATGAAAGGCATTCGTGCTGCTATAGAAGAGGACAGATTCAAACAGTTCCGTCGTGAGTTTTTGGCTAAATATCATACCCATCGTGCACATGTGCATGATGAACAGGCAAGGGTAGAGTCCTAATCTATTATAGTTCAAAAGGGTTGCTTGGTAGATACGCAAGAGCACGCTCAACATACTTAGTGCGTCTTATATCATCCTTCTTTTCAGTCGGATCAAGCGGTGGCAGAATGCCGAAGTTTGAGTTCATTGGCTGAAAGTTTGAGCCTTTGTAGCTGGATATATAGTGCAGAAGCGCGCCAACCATTGTTTCTTTTGGCATAACTATCGGTTTGCGTCCGGCTGCTAATCTGGCAGCGTTTATTCCTGCTACGATTCCGGATGCTGCCGATTCAACATATCCCTCAACCCCAATAAGTTGTCCGGCAAATAACAATCCTTCGTCGGTTTTGAGCTGGAGTGTAGGTTTCAGCAACGCAGGAGAATTAATAAAAGTGTTTCTATGCATCTGTCCAAATCGCACGAACCTTGCATTTTCCAGTCCTGGTATCATTGAGAACACTCTTTTTTGCTCAGTCCACGTAAGTCTTGTCTGAAAGCCAACTAATCCGTATATGCTTTTTTCGATATTTTCTGGTCGCAGCTGCACTACTGCCCAGGGCTTTCGGCCAGTTTTTGGATTTATCAGACCAACAGGCTTTAGTGGTCCATAAGCCAGTGTCATTGGACCGCGTGCAGCAAGTTCTTCTATGGGTAGACATCCTTCGAAAAACGATATTTTATTCTCGAAATTATGGAGTGGTGCCTTTTCAGCTGCAATAAGAGCCTCACGAAAAGCGAAATAATCTTCTTTCATATCAAAAGGACAATTGATATATCCTTCGCCTTTGCCATAGCGTGAGGCTTCGAATGCTTGGTTCATGTCTATCGAATCAGCTTCAACCGAAGGCGCGATTGCGTCGTAAAAATACAGATGCTCTGATCCAGTAATCTCTGCTATTGCATCAGACATTGCGTTTGATGTAAGCGGCCCAGTTGCAATAACAATTGGTCTGGCATCGGGTATCTGTGTTATCTCTTCTCTGATTACGGTGATATTTGGATGGGATTCTATCCGTTCTGTTATTATTTCCGAAAATCGTTCTCTGTCAACAGCCAAAGCCTGTCCTGCAGGCACTCTGGTTTCTTCTGCCGCTGAGATTATTAAAGAGCCAAGTCGGCGAAGTTCCTCTTTGAGTAATCCATGTGCGCTTGTTAGTGACTCTGACTTAAGTGAGTTGCTGCAGACAAGTTCGGCAAGGCAGCCTGTTTTGTGCGCCGGAGTCATAGAATAAGGCCGCATTTCATACAAAGTTACATGTAAATCAGCTCTCGCCGCCTGCAATGCAGCCTCGCAGCCTGCAAGCCCACCACCTATGATTGTAACTGCTTGTTTTCTCAATGCTGGCAGGATTTTATTCCTTTCTTCTCTAGATATCTCTGATGATATTCTTCTGCGCGCCAAAACTCTGATGCCGGAACTATTTCGGTTGCAATCGGCAATTTGAACTTTCCGCTGGCTTCGAGTTTTGCTTTGGATGCCAACGCTGCTATGCGTTGTTCTTCGGTGTAGTAGAATATGGCAGAGCGATATTGGCTGCCAATATCTGGTCCTTGGCGATTAACCTGAGTAGGGTCGTGTATGCTCCAAAACACATCCAGAAGCTTATTATATGAAACTATGTCGGGGTTGTATTTGATGTGCACAGTTTCCGCGTGTCCGGTAGTGTTTGTGCAGACCATCTCGTATGTTGGATTCGGTATATGTCCGCCCATAAATCCTACCGCCGTATCAATTACCCCTTTTATCTGTCTGAATGCAGCTTCTACGCCCCAGAAACAGCCCGCGGCAAACGCAGCTTGATTTTCCATTTTTTATTCCTCGCTTTTATTTTTCAGTATCTGCTGGCAGGAATATAACCAGCTAGTGCCTTTCATCACAAAGTATACCCATTATATCAAGGTATGTCTCTAGGCAATGCAGGGTTTGACAAAACGTCTATTTATCCAAGGGTGACCTGCTGTTTGCCTATAGAATCCGTTGTTGGTATAATTGCCGCCGACGGAGGCTGTGGGTGATGCCCTGCCTCTGTATTTTTAATAGATTAGAAAGGTGCTTTGGTGAAATGTTAGTTAGACCGTTCAGTATCTCATTGTTGCTCTTAGTTTTCGTTATTGCGAGCGTTCCATTGTTTGCTCAGCAGACAACTATTGGTTTTGTTGATGTGCAGAAAGTGTTTCAAGATTATGAAAAGACTGCTGCATCCAACAAGACTCTTGAAGCGTTGGGAAAGAAACTCGATGCGCAACTTCAGGCACTGAGCCAGCATAAGCTTTTGAGTGAAGCTGAGCGCACTCAATTGCTTGACTTAGTAGGCAAGGACACTCTAACCGACAAAGAAAAAGATTCTTTGAAGGCATTGGATGATCGCCAGAAAGCGCTTGACCAGGAGCTGCAGACATTACAGCAGAAAAACCCGCCTACTGATCAGGAGAAGGCTCGATTAAAAGAGCTGATGGATACCAGCAACAAAACTGATGAGCAGTTGGCGAAACTTAGCGATGACTTCGAGAAACAGTTTAATGCCAAGAAAGACGAGCTTAGCAAAGTTATCCGCGATGATATTCTTGCGGCGATAGAAGCAGTTGCTAAGGATAAAAAGATTACTGTTGTTATTGACAAAATAGCTGTTTTGTATGGTGGTACGGATATCACTCAGCCGGTTATAGACAAGCTGAACAAGAAAAAATAGAAAAGAGCAGAACGATTCGGTATGTTTTCCAAAGCGGCGCAGACCCGCGGACTGGTTTTTTGTGCTGTTGGGTTGGTGGTTTTGTGCTCCGGCTGTGGCAGCGTAAACCGTGCATCTGAATCGGGTTTCCGGCTAGTTTACTGTGATTTATCAGCTCTTGTTAAGCTGCATCCAGCTTTGCAAAATGTGCAGTCTGCTGAGATAAACCCGAATGTTAAATCATCCGCGTCGTCTAGCGAGCCTCTAAAACCTTTTGACGTTGATGTTAGGTGGCCTGATGGCGAGTCGGATAGACGCAGCGAGATTCAGTCCCGATTAGCCAGGAAGGCTGAGGCTGAGGTAGCTCGTTTGGGTGCTCAGATGAGTGCGCTTATTGATCGTCGTGTGGCAGACAAAAGAGCGCAGATTGAAGCCGAAGCGAGGATTTTGGAATCCGAGCAGTTGAAATTGTCGCAGCAGAATTTTACAAAGCTGCTCAACAGTTTTTGGGACGAGCATGGTGCTGAGCGTACTGCCGCTATTATTCGTCTTGCCGCACTTAAGTCTCAGTTGAATAGTCCGGCTGTCAATCAGGACTTGGTGAAGTCCGCCATTGATAGTGAGCAGAGAAAATTGGACGATTTAGCTCGACAGGAAACAGAGATTGAGCGAGGTGCGGTGGCTGCGGCTGAGAGTATACACAATCGTTATGCAGAAAAGGTTGATGTAGAGCTGGCAGATTTCGCTAAGCGTGCTGCTGCCGAGATGGAAACTGTTTTGGCTCGACGGCGTGAGAGTTTGCTTAGAGAATTTGATGGCGGTACTAAAAGCCTGCCTGAGTTTTCAGATCCCAATACGTATACGAAACTGACACAGTTTGGGGATATTAAATCTGCTGCTCAGGGTGCGAGTAAGTCGTTTGGCGGCAACAAGGTTGGCTGTCCTGCTGAGCAGATGCGCAGACGTGCGGAAGCGGAGACAAAGATCTTTGTAGAACGTGTAGCCAAACAAAATGGACTGATGGTAACTTTCATAAAAAATAGCAGAGCAAAGGATTATACCTCATGGTTTGCTAAACGCCTGCCCTATGATATGCACAGGATTATTCCATTAGGCAGAGCGTAGCTGTGTATAGAGGGTTTCAATTTGTAGCATGGCTGATGGTAAAGAACGCAGATTAGGCATTAGATTGGAAGAGATTGCCAAGGCGGTTGGTGGCGAGCTTCGCGGCAGTGCTGACTTGCTGATAACCGGTGCTGCAGCTGTTGAAGACGCTTCTTCAGGCGATATTGTGTTTTGCGAGAACGAAAAATATCTGCGTATGGCTGATGAATCGAATGCTTCGGCAGTTATAGCCGGCAGAGGCGCTGAGTGCAAGAAACCTGCAGTGTTAGTTGGCGACGTAAGGCTTGCTTTTGCTAAGGTTCTCGAACTTTTCGCTGTCAAAGAGCCTATACTGCCGCAGGGTATTGATCCCAGCAGTCGGGTGGGCGAGCGTCTCAAGTTGGGCGAAGGTGCTGCCATCGGATTTGGTTGTTGGATTGGGGACGATGTTAGCATAGGTTCAAGAAGTGTTATACATCCTCTGGTTTATATTGGAGATGGTGTATCAATTGGTGCCGATTGTGTAATAAAGCCGAATGTTACCGTCTTGTACGAATGTAAAATAGGCGATAGGGTGATAATCCATTCAGGTACGGTTATCGGGAGTGATGGATTTGGATATGTGCCCGATGTTGGTGGAGTGCGTAAGATACCACACATTGGCGGCGTTATAATAGAAAATGATGTCGAAATTGGCGCTTGTGTAACGATAGATAGGGCAAAAACCGGTTTTACTCGGATAGCTTCTGGTGTTAAGATAGATAACTTGGTGCATGTGGCGCACAATGTGAAAATAGGCACAAACTGCTTGATTGCAGCACAGACGGGTATTGCAGGCAGCTCAGAGCTGGGCAAAAATGTTATGCTTGCCGGTCAAGTTGGCGTTAAAGATCATGTTCGAATTGGGGATGGAGCAGTTATAACCGCCGATGCTGGTGTTATAGGAGACGTGCCGGATGGAGAGATGTACTCTGGATATCCGGCGAGACCGCATCGTCAGTGGCTGAAATCACATGCGATGATTGGACGTTTGGATGAAATGCTCTCAGAGATAAAACGCCTTAGACAGGAAGTAGATTCAATAAAATCTCTGGTTGAGCAACTGGATGTGAAATAGATGGCTGATGAAGGAAATGGCTATCAAAGAACTCTTGCTGATAAGGTTGTAATCAGTGGTACTGGGCTTCACAGTGGAGACAGTGCTGTAATAGTCATTAGTCCTGCAGATGAGGATTCAGGTATAGTATTCGCTTCTAACGGAGAGCGCATTAACGGACATGCTGAGAACGTGACAGGCACTCTTCGCGGCACTAATTTAGGACATAATGGCATCATGTTTCAGACTGTGGAGCATTTGATGGCTGCACTTCATGGGATGGGGGTAGATAACGCTCAGATAGAAGTTATCGGATCTGAGATGCCTGCGCTTGACGGCAGCGCTAAGCCGTTTGTAGAAGCCATTTGTTCGGTTGGGGTTGTTAAGCAGTCCAAACGACGCAGACTGGTGCGATTGGACGAGCCGGTGTGGGTTGTTGGAGATGATTGTTTCATTTTGGCTGTGCCGGCTGAGAAGCTCAAGATTACCTATGTGTTGAGTTACAGGCATCCGATTATCGGCAGACAGAGTGCTACGTTTGTTGTTACAGAGTCTAATTTCAGACGCAACATAGCTCCTGCACGAACTTTTGTGACTTATGAGGAAGTAGAATCTCTTATGTCCAAACGGCTTGCGCTTGGAGGCAGTTTAGATAATGCTATAGTTATATGGCAGGATAGATTGTCGTCTGAGCTTAGATTCAGAAATGAGCTTGCTCGGCATAAAATGCTGGATTTGATAGGTGATCTTGCATTGGTTGGGGTTAGGCTTTCGGCTGAGATACTTGCAGTTAAGTCCGGCCATGCGCTTAACATAGCGCTTGCGCGAAAGATAGCAGGAAGACTTGGCGTTCGGCAAAACGCCTTGTTGAGCTAGCGCTCTTGTTTAAATTGGGATTCAAGGCTTGGATTTATTCATCAATAGATTGGAGTGTGATACTGCGTTGTCTGAAGTAACGAGTGTATCCGGAAGGGTGGAAAATGAACTGCAGAGTTATCTGCTTGACGTAGAGCAGGTGCGTGGGATATTGCCGCACAGATATCCGTTCCTTCTGGTTGATCGAATGCTTGAAATGGAGCCTGGAAAACGTGCTGTAGGGCTTAAAAATGTTACGGTAAACGAGGAGTTCTTTCAGGGACATTTTCCAGGTCATGCGGTGATGCCTGGTGTGCTGTTGCTTGAAGCGATGGCACAGGTGGGCGGTGTGTTGCTGCTGTCTATGAGCGGTAACGCAGGCAAACTTGCTTACTTTGGAGGCATGGATAAAGTTCGCTTCCGGAGGCCGGTGCTGCCTGGCGATACCATTATTACCGAAGTTGAGCTTCTGAAGGCTCATGGTTCTGTTGGCAAAGTGCGTGCTATTTCGAAGGTTGACGGGCAGATTGCAGCAGAAGGTGAGTTTATGTTTGCGTTGGTTACGCGCGAACGAAGCGCCGGAGACTCTGATGTGGTTGCGCCTGCGTCTGCGCGCCAGCAGAACGAACAGCAGGAACCAAGCAGGAAAGCTCTTATACATCCTACGTCGTTTGTTCATCCAGGCGCTGAGATTGGCGAAGACGTTGAGATTGGACCAAACTGCATTATAGAAAGCGATGTCAGAATAGGCGACGGAACCAAAATTGAGCCGAATGTAATCATAAAACAATATACGACTGTAGGACGCGAGTGTGTAATCGGTGCCTCAACCGTGTTGGGCGGTTTGCCGCAGGATCGCAAGTTCAAGGGTGAGAGATCTTATCTGAGAATAGGCGATTACAACACTATTCGCGAATTTTGCTCTATACATCGTGCAAGTGGAGAAGACGAAAGCACTGTTATTGGCGATTACAATATGATTATGGCTTACTGCCATGTCGGACACAACTGCAAGATAGGCAGCAATATTAACATGGCTAATATGGTAGGCATAAGCGGCCATGTGGTTGTCGAAGATGGGGTAGTGTTTGGAGGGATGGTCGGCGTACATCAAAATGTAAGGATCGGCAAGTTTGCGATGATAGGCGGTATGTCGAAGGTGGTTACAGATGTTCCGCCGTTTATGCTGGCTGATGGAAGGCCGACCAGGGTTTACGATATAAATGTTGTAGGGCTTAGAAGAAGCGGTGTATCTCCCAAGGTTAGAGCAGGGCTTAGGAAGAGTCATAAACTGCTTTACAGATCGAACCTCAATGTTTCACAGGCAATAGAGGCGATCGAGCGGGAGGTCGAACCGAGCGAGGAACTTACATATCTCATTGATTTCATCAAGAACATCAGGTGTGGACATCACGGCAGGCAGCTCGAACGACCGAGACCTTGATGGTGGCAGAGTTTCTATTGCAATTGTCGCAGGGGAGCACTCTGGCGATGCGAGCGGCGCTGCGTTAGCCGAAGAACTCCGCAAGCTTAAGCCGGGCATTCGGATTTGGGGCGCAGGTGGTGAGCGGATGAAGGAGTCCGGTGTAGAGCTTGTGGCTGATTTCTCGTGGGCTGGTGCGATTGGTATTCTCGAATCATTGAAGAAAGTGCCCCCGCTTCTTGTTGCTCTTGCCAAGCTCAAAAGGGCGATTGTTGAACGCAGCCCAAGTGTGTTGGTGCTTATAGACTTTGGTGCATTCAACGTAAGGCTGGGAACGTTTGCCAAAACGAAGGGGATTGCCACGGTTTATTACTTCCCGCCGGGGTCATGGCGGAGAAGGCCGAGAGACTTCTCGAAAATGTTGGCAGCCGCTGACAAGTTCATTACTCCGTTTCCTTGGTCGGAGAAGTTTCTTCGTGACGCTGGAGCTGATGCTGTTTTTCTGGGACATCCGATGTTAGATAGGGTTTGTCCTTCGGCTTCTGCTGCAGAGCTGCGAAGAGAGATGGGGATTGATGAGAATGGATTGGTTATAGGCCTACTGCCTGGGAGCAGGTCACATGAAGTTAAGAGCATTATGCCAGCGTTTGCGCAGGCAGCAGAGATTATAGTAGATCAGGTGCCGCGAGTTTCAGCATTTATTGCTGCAGCAGCTTCCGATGAATCCGAACGCTTGATACGCAGATCTGCAGGATCGTTTAGAAAAGTTGAATTTCGTGTTTTGCAGAAGCGAGCTTATGATATTATGGCTGCTTCGGATTTGCTGCTTACTTGTTCTGGGACGGCTACATTGGAGGCTGCTATACTTGAGAAGCCCATGATTATAGTGTATAGGGGCACTTGGCTGATGAGATTTGAGTATCTTTTTCGCAGGCATGTTATCGAGGATTTCGCTGGTATGCCTAACATAATCGCTGGTAGAATGATATGTCCAGAACTGCTTGGGGATGATGCGTCGCCGGAAAATATAGCTGCTTCTGCGATTAGGCTGCTTTCAAATCCTGATACAATGGAGCAGCAGAAACGCGATCTTAGGGATGTTAAATCGGTGTTGGGCGAAACAGGTGGAACCGAACGCTCGGCTCGCGCGATTTTGGAGATGGCATGTCAAAATTGGAGAAGTTGATAAAGTTTTTTGCGCGCAGACGCACGTTTTTTATACTAATTGCGCCTGTAGTTATGCTTGTTGTGGCTAAACCAACGATTCAGGGGATTGTTGCAGGGCTGCTGCTTATAGCTGTAGGTCAGGCGATAAGATTTTGGGCGTCAGGGTTTATTGTTAAGGATGCTGTGCTTGCTTCGAACGGACCGTTCGCTGCTGTTAGAAACCCACTTTATGTAGGCAGTTTATTAATTGCGTGTGGCTATTCTGCTATGACTGGTGGGTGGATAGTCTGGGCGGTTGTGATACCTATTTTTATGATTTTGCACTGGTCGGCTGTATACTGTGAAGAGAAATACCTTGAATCTAAGTTTGGCAGTGAGTATGAAGAATACCGGCGCAGAGTGCCACGCTGGATGCCAAGAATATCGCGAAAAGTTTTCGAAGGCGATGTTTCGGTAAAGCAGATTGTTAAAAACAACGAACACAAGAACTTTTTCTGGACGTTTGTGGTGGTTTTGCTATTTGTATTGAAGTTTATGTTTTGGAAACAGTAGGTTGAAGTGAAAAAAGCACATCGCAAAAGGCTTTGGTCTTATATAGCGGAGAATAAGTGGCGGTTTCTAGGGAGCATGTTCTTCGGTGCACTGGTTGCTGCGATTGACTTGTACACAGCTCACCTTTTGAACCCGTTTATAGAAGCTGCGAAAGGTGGCAGCACGGCTTCCCAGCCGCATGCTTGGGGTGAGATCTGCCGAATAGCTGCTATCTTTGTGCTTATACAGATACCGAAAGGTTTCTCTAACTATTGGATGACTTATCTTGTTGCGTCTGCTACAAATCATATCGGCACACGCATCAGAAATGAGCTTTACTCTCATCTACAGAGGATGTCGCTGAGCTACTTCGAGCGAAACAAGGTCGGACATTTAATGTCGCGCATGACTAACGATGTTGGACTGATTCAAAATGGTTCTGCTGCTGTTGTTGATTCGATTATAGCCCCGCTTATGATAGTTGGCGGGATTGCTAGGATGTTTATGATAAACTGGATTCTCGCCATCGTTGCTATTATATTTGCTCCGGGTATGGGATGGATAATAAGTAAGGTTACGCGGCGTATGCGCAAGCTTACCGTTATGCTTCAGGCAAAGCTTGCCGAGGTTGCTTCTGTGTTTGAAGAGACGATTGTTGGGATACGGATTGTAAAGTCTTTCGGCATGGAAGCACAGGAGGTGAAGAGGTTTGTTACGCAGAGCACTGCAAGTTTGGCTGCGGCGCTCAAAGCGGCTAAAAGGAATGCGATGGTTACGCCGATTGTCGAACTTGTAGGTGCGCTTGCGGTTGCTGTTGTTGTGCTTGTAGGCGGATATATGGTAGTTACGGGCAGGATGACTTTTGGCAGCTTGGCTGAGTTTGCAATGATAGGGTTCTATGTGTCAGGCTCGGCAAAGAAAGTTGGACGGCTGAATGTAGTTTATCACCAAACAATGGCTGGTGTTGAGCGTGTTTTCGAAGTGTTGGATGAACAACCTGATATGGTTGATGCCGATGATGCGGTCAGTCTTGATCATGTTGAAGGCAGAGTTGAGTTTAGGGATGTTTCGTTCTCTTACCAGACCGGCGAGCAGGTGTTAAATGGCATATCTTTTGTTATAGAGCCTGGGAAGGTTGTTGCTATAGTGGGACCGAGCGGTGCTGGCAAAACTACGGTGGCTAATGTGATCCCTCGCTTTTATGATGTTACTAGCGGTGCGGTTTTAGTGGATGGGTTTGATGTTCGGAAGATAAAAACAGAATCGCTCAGAAAGCATATAGCCATTGTTCCGCAGGAGACGATATTGTTCAGCGGCACTGTGAGAGAGAACATAGCTTACGGGAAGCCTGATGCGACTGATGAAGAGATTGAGCAGGCTGCCAGAGCTGCAAATGCGCATGATTTTATCACTAAGCTTGAAGACGGCTATCTTACAGTTATCGGTGAAAGAGGGGTTAGACTATCCGGTGGTGAGAGACAGAGGATATCTATAGCACGCGCTATACTAAAAGATCCACGTATTTTGATTTTGGATGAGGCAACTAGTTCACTGGATACGAATTCTGAGCGTCTTGTGCAGGATGCGCTAGAAAGATTGATGAATGGGCGAACAACGCTTGTGATAGCTCATCGTCTATCTACGATTACCAAGGCTGATAACATTATTGTGCTGGGCGACGGCAAAATCATAGAGCAGGGGACGTTTGATGAGTTGATGAGCCGTGAAGGAGTATTTGCGCATCTCTATCGTGCTCAGTATGATCTTCAGTCCATCGGCGGTGTGATTGCGAATGGTGGGCGCATTGAAGAAACTGTTGAAAAAGATTCGATTTGAGATAATCTGGCGTCTGCTGTGGCTTGTTTCCACCGCCATAGCATATACGGTCAGATTTACAGTTAAGGGCAGTGAGCGATTTGAGGACCTGCTTTCGTCGAGGAAGGGGGGAATAATCGCGCTTTGGCATGATAGGACGATGCTGCCGATTTTTTGGTGCCGAGGCAGAGGCATTTGGTCTATTATTTCACCGTCGGCAGATGGTGATCTGCAGGATAGACTTGTTAGAAGCCGCGGATATCGTACGATACGAGGTTCTAGCGGAGGGAATGCTGTAAGAGCTTTTCTTGGTGCTGCAAAGCGCATTCGTGATGGTGGCGTTGTTGCAATAACACCGGATGGTCCGCGTGGACCGGCAAAAGTAGTGCAGCTTGGCACAATACTTTTGGCAGAACGCAGCGAATGTGAGGTTATGCCTGTAGGTGTAGCGTGCGATTCTGCGTGGCGGCTTGGTTCTTGGGATAAGCATATGATACCTAAGCCTTTTGCGCGTGCAGCGATATATTTTGGCGAAACAATTAAGATCCCTCAGTGTGCCAACGAAGACGAACGCAAGCTTCAGGCTGAGAGGCTGGCAGAAGCTATCAACGAGGCTGATAGGAAAGCTGAGACGTTGCTTGTCGAAAAGGAGAATGACAAAATTGCGCGTGATATATAACGCGATTTTGATACTAACCTCGCCGGTATTGGCACTTTATTACTTGTGGCTGGTTTTTGGCTCAAGAAAGTGCCGTGGTGCGTGGAAAGAGCAGATAGGAAGACTGCCTGATAGTGTGAGGCGAGTATCATCCAGACCAAGAGTTTGGATACATGCTGTATCTGCTGGTGAGGCGGTTGCCGGAGCACCGGTGTTTCGGGAATTGAGAGCTATATTGCCAGATGTAGAGCTTGTTGCTTCTACAACTACTGCTGCCGGACAAGAGATGGTGCGCAAGAATATACCTGAGGCTGATTTGGTTATACGCTACCCTCTTGATTTTCTTCCGTTTGTGCGTCGTGCTCTTAATACGGTGAAACCAGATGTGTTTGTGTCGATAGAAAGCGAAATATGGCCCAACTTTTTAGCCGAAGCGCGTTCGATGGGGGTTCGCTGTTTGATTATAAACGGCGTTGTTTCTGATAAAGCGTTTCGCAGGGCGCTTAGGATAAAACCGATTTACCGATGGGCGCTTTCGAACATAGAGCGATTTCTTATGCAGACGCAGTTGGATGCCGATAGAATCATGGCTCTTGGGGCACCACCGTCTAAGATTGAGGTTGTTGGGAATTGCAAGTTTGATCAGGAAAATGGTTCAACTACCGTGAAGCCTGCCGAGATACGTGAGAAATATGGGATAAAGGATGGGATCCCGATATTTATTGCAGGAAGCACTAACCCAGGTGAAGATGAGCCGGTGCTTGAAGCTTTTAGAATTGCGCGCGAACAACACCCAACGCTCAGACTTATACTAGCTCCTAGACAGATCGAACGAGCAGAAGAAATATGTGCTTTAATACGAAGATTCGGCTTTACGTATGGGGTGAGAAGTAAGCCGGAGACGATTATGGGCAGCGAAGATGTAATTGTGTTGGATACGTTTGGTGAGTTGTCCACCACTTACGCCATTGGCAGTGTCGCTTTTGTTGGAGGCAGTCTCATTGCAAAGGGTGGGCATAATATTTTGCAGCCGCTGGCTTACGGACTGCCGGTGATTTTTGGTCCGTATATGTTCAAGGCTAGGGATTTGGCGGCACAGGCTAAAGCGGCTGGAGTTGGGTTTGAAGTTGAAAACGCAGCAGCGTTGGGGCGTTTAGTAGCTGAACTTATATCTGATACTGAGCGGCTTGAACGCATTCGTGCAGACGCTCTTAGAATGATGAATGCGAATCGCGGTGCTTCGCGCAGATGCGCTGAAGCTATTGCTGAGGCGGTGTCTGTAAAGTGATGGAGCTGCACAGGGATCATGGCGGTTTTGAGATGCCGCGTTGGTTGAGCAATTTATTGCTGCCGCTTTCCTGGCTTTATTGCGTTGGGCTGAAGATTTATCTTTTCTCGTATAGGATTGGACTGCGCAGACGCTTTCGTCTCCCGTGTCGTGTAGTGAGTGTTGGGAACTTGACATTTGGCGGTACAGGGAAATCACCTACGGTTAGAGCGATCTGCGAACAGTTGAAGAGCCGCGATATTCGGACGGTGGTGGTTAGCAGAGGGCATGGTGGAGCATTTTCAGCGGTAGGTGCGGTTGTTTCGGATGGCACGCAGAGACAGTTGGGACCAGTGGATTGTGGTGACGAGCCAGCAGCGTTAGCTGATGTTCTTGCAGGAGTGCCAATTGTGATAGGAAAAGACAGAAGAGCTGCAGGCAGGCTTGCTTGCGAAAGATTCAGTCCGGATGTGATTGTACTTGACGATGGGATGCAGTATTGGCAGCTTGATAGAAATGTAGAGATAGCGCTTGTTGATGCGGCTGTGCCATTTGGGAACGGCAGGCTTCTGCCTGCGGGGAATTTGCGTGAACCTGTGAGCGGACTTCGCAGAGCTGATGTGATATTGGTTACTGGTTTAGAGTCTGCATCTGTGGAAGTAGCTGCCAGCACTATGGGAAGAGTTTGCAGAATTGCTAAAAATTCGATGGTTTTAACCGCCAAAAGATGTGTTCGTGCAGTGATTGATTGGTCTGATAAAAGTGAGATACCAACAAATGAACTTGCTGAGATGCGCCTGGTTGCGGTTTCAGGCATTGCAAGACCTGCGTCATTTAGCATGATGCTTAAGTCTATTGGTGTTAATGTGTGCTATGAACTTGTGTTTGGGGATCATTGTTCTTACACACTAAGGCAGGTGGACTCTATAAAGAGAGCTGTGTTTGACAATGATGCGCACGCTATTATTACTACGGCGAAGGATGCTGTAAAACTCGCAGACAAAGGCTTTAGACTGCTTGTGCTAGATATCGAGATGAAAATTGACGGCATGGACAAGGTTATGGATATTATCGCTGATTTTTCTGCTGGAGGCAGCAGTTGAAGCGAAGAGGTATCAAGAAGAAGATTGAACTTGTAGCCGGACGCATTGCACTTAAGATTGCGCTAATGCTTTCCGGCAGACTGAGCGATGAAAGCGTTGAAATTTGGAGCCGGCGGTTCGGCAATCTTATATATACGCTGTCGCGCAGGTATCGCACAGTTGCTGAAACTAACCTTGCCAAGGCTTTCCCAGAATGGGATCATGAAACTGTGCGGCAGGTTGCAAGAACCACTTTCCGTAATTTTGTGCGTGCTGCGCTTTTGTTCTTTCGCGCTTTTCATTTGCCGCCGGAGAAAGTTGATGAAACAGTGGTTGTGAGCGGCATGGAGCATATAGAGCAGGCATTGGCTGCTGGGAATGGCCTTATACTGATTACTGCGCATTATGGCAATTGGGAGCTGGCTGCGCGTTGGCTGGTTCGAAGAGGCTACAAGGTGAACGTCGTAGCTCGCAGCACGGATGATCCTACAACTACTAGCATGGTCAATAGAGTTCGCGAAAACGGCGGCTATAACGTTATAGACCGTGAGACCGGAGCAGTAGCGGCGCTTAGATGCCTGAAACGAAACGAAGTACTCTGCATACTTCCGGATCAAAATGTGAACGGAGGCATATTTGTTGATTTTTTTGGTAGGCCTGTGGCTACGGCATTGGGACCAGCTATGTTTGCTCTTCGCTCCGGCGCCCCTGTAGTTTGTGCATTTGCTCCACGCGGTGAGGATGGCAGAACGTATGTAACTGTGCAGCCGCCTTTGGAGATAGAACGCACGGGTGACGATCGAAAAGACGCATACGTTCTTACCCAGAAGTACACTCGTGTTATAGAGGATGAGATTAGAAAGGATCCGGCGCAGTGGCTTTGGCTTCACGATAGATGGAGACGATCAGGTGAGGCGCCGCAGAGTCAAAAATGATGAACGGGTTTGCAAGATGGATGTTGGCTGAAGCTGCTGGACGGCTGGCTGCATCTGCTCATTCGCTGTTCTATCATCGTGATGAGTGTTGGATTTCTGATTTAGCTGATAATGCTGTCCCAAGTCTAAAAGGCGCTGTTATGGTTTTTGCGCCTTCTGCAGGCGAGGTTATGAGTGTGATTCCAATGCTGGACATGCTCAAATCCTCCAGGCAAGACATTCCAGTTATTGTCCTAGCTGCCACTAGGTCGGGCATTACGGCTGCATTGAATAAGGATTTACCTGCTGCGCGATGCGCTTTATCTGCTCGTTCGTCTTATCGAAAGTTGATTGAGATAATAGAGCCGAAGGGTTTGGTTATTGTTCAAGTGTCCTATGCACCTGGGCTTCCTATAGATCTGATGGCTGAGATTAAATCAAAACAACTGCCGGCAGTGGTTGTTAATGGTATGCTGCCAGAACGGGACATTCACAGAGCAGGGTTGTGGCTGTATAGAGGCAGGGAGTGGATTTATGATACTATTCAGTCATTTTGTATGCGCAGCAGAGAGGATGCTGATCGTGTGATTAAGCTGGGTGCTGAGCCATCAAGAGTAATCGTTACAGGTGATATGAAATATGATGCGGCTTTGAGGTGTGTGGACAAAGAACGCTCAGATGCACTGGCGGAGGAATTAGGATTATCTGCATCGCCTCTGGTTGTAGCAGGAAGTACCCATTCTGGCGAAGAACGCATTCTGTTGGAAGCGTTTCGAAACCTGCGCAGTCGAGTAAGCAGTGCAAAGATGGTAATTGCGCCTAGATCAAAGAACCGCGCCGGCGAGATTAAATCTCTTGCACTGGGAATGGGATTCGCTGTTGGTTTGAGAAGCGATGCCGCACGTGCTTTAGACGTTGATGTTATAGTTGTTGATAGCATTGGCGAGCTTTCTCTGCTTTATGGCGCAGCAGTTGTATCTTTTGTGGGCGGAACATTGGTGCCTGTGGGAGGTCACAACGTTCTTGAACCTGCGGCTTGGGGCAAGCCAGTTTTGTTTGGACGGCACGTTGAGCATACTGCCGATGCAGCAGAGCTTCTAGTTGGTGAAGGCGGAGCTTTAATGATAGATGGTGTCAATGATCTAAGCGAAAAGCTCATTGAGTTGATGATTAAGCCTGAACTCCGCAGCAAAATGGGCGAAGCTGCTTTTAGAAGCGTTAATTCCCGAATGGGCGCATCGAAGGCTTGTCTTGAAGTAATAGGAGAGGCTATGTTTAGAGAATCTTCTAATCTAGGTGGTGGCTAAACAGTGAATATATTGGTTGTGCAGCGAGATAGAGGTGTAGGCGGGACTGCTAGGGATGCTCAGCGGCTTTCACGCGAGCTTGTGAAAGAGCATAATGTATGGATTGCATGTAATCGTGACTCTTGGCTTGCACAAGCAGCGGACAAGGAAGGCATCCCTACCATAAAACTGAGGCTTCCTGGTTCTATATTAAACCCTCTCGCCGCGTCATTTTTAGCTCGGTTTGTTCGGGATAACAGGATAGATATAGTCCGTGGGTATGGGGAAGTTGGCGCAATGTATGCTGTGCTCGCTTCTGACAGAAGTCGTGCTGTTCCTGTAGCTTCAACACACACACTGTTTCCTAAGAGATTGCGTTGGACACAGCGGTGTGCTGCGATTATAGCCGTGTCTGACGCTACGAAACGTCTGCTGCTTGAGAAAGGCATACCTGAAGAGAAGATACGTGTTATAAGGCATGGCGTGCCTATAGAGTTGTTAAATACCGACCGTGCTGAATGCAGACACCGCATACGAAGCGAGTTTGGTATAGACGATTCTGTGCCGCTGGCGGTTGCTGTCGGCGGTACTATTCGAGGCAAAGGACATGATATTTTTCTCAAAGCTGCAGCCTTAGTTCGCAATTCAGTGCCGGATGCACGATTTTTTATTGTAGGCGATAAGTCTTCTGCTTTTGCCTCGGTTCTTGAGAACATTGTAGAGGAGTATTTGTTGGGGGATGCTGTTACATTTACAGGTCGTCGGTATGATGCCATTGATATAATGGCAGCGGCTGATGTAGTGATATTGCCGTCCAGGTCAGAGAGCCTTTCGCAGGTGGCGATGGAATCACAAGCTGTTGGCACTCCGGTTGTAGCATCACGAGTTGGGGGGCTGCCGGAGGTTGTTGCAGATGGTGAGTCTGGGATTTTGGTAGAGTCAGAGAATATAGAAGCATTTGCAGAAGCGATGCGGCTTATACTTACCAGCCCAGAACTTGCGCGTCGGTTGGGAGATGGCGGTAAAGCCAGGGCGCTCAGTGAGCTTAATATAAGAACCGCAGTAGAGAGAACGGCAGATTTTTACAGAGAGCTTTTGTCTAATAGATGAACCATTTTTACAACGGAGGATTGTTTTATTAATGAAAATTGTACAGATAGTATCTGGTATGGATAAACGCGGTCCTGCACTTAGATCAATTGAGCTAGCGGAGAGACTGCTGGCAAGAGGCTGCAGCATGCTGGTTGTTTGCCAGAAAGGGTCTTGGCTTGCTGAAAATATCGAAGCTAGCGAAGGTCTGCAGGTTGTTGAATCAAATCTGCGCATATTTGGCTGGACACGTAGATCTATTCGTCAGCCGATAATGATTCCTTTGGCTGTGGCTGGTGCTCGTCGCCTGCCTGCATTCTTTCCGGAAATAGTTCGACTGGCTGATGCAATGAGAAGCTTCGGTGTGCAGATAATTCATACACATTCTACAAGAGCGAATTTGATAGGTCTTATCTTGGGGCGATTGCTTGCCGTTCCAGTTGTAACCACTGCTCACGCACATAGGAAATATTATCACTGGCGTATGGCGGACTGCGTGATAGCACCTTCTAAAGCATCTGCTCAATATCATCAAAGAGTCAATGGCGTATCAGCAGAAAAATGTAGGATCATTTATCATGGGATTGAGGCTGAACGCTATAGGGTGGATAAAAACACTCGACATACTATCAGATCTGCGCTTAACATTGCTGATGATGAGATTGCGATTGGACTTTTAGGTGTAATTATTCCAGCGAAAGGACAAGACGTGGCGTTGAAGGCTGTTGCCAGCATTGTAGATAAAGCGCCGAACATCGTTTTGTGTATATTCGGCTCGAGTGAACTTGAACCTGGATTTTTGAAAAAATTGAAAACCTATGCCAAATCCAACAACATTGAAAAGATGGTGCGTATATATCAGCCTACTGATGATGTACCCAGCATACTGAGTGCGATGGATATATATATTTGTCCTTCCGTCAAGGGCGAAGTAATGCCTTTTGTTGTGCAGGAAGGAATGGCTGCTGGGTTGCCTGTTATTGCCAGCAGGATTGGCGGCATTCCAGAGATGATAGAAGATGGTGTAAGTGGACTGCTTGTGAGTCCTGGCAGCGTAAACGAACTGGCTGATGCAATGTTAAGGCTTATACGTGAGCCGGAAACACGGAATGCGATTGGTGAACAGGCAAGAGCGCGTATGGTTTCAGATTTTACTATGGACAACTACATAAATAATATCATTTCTACTTACGAATGGCTTATCACTCACAGTGGTGTCAGAGAAAATATAAATTGAGTGCATTCAATGCGCATTTTACAGGTTATTACTCCGTCTAGAATTGCTGGGGCAGAGATTTATCTAAGCAGACTTTCCCGTAGGTTGGTGCAGAGCGGCGAAGAGGTAATAGTGCTCACTAAACGTCTGCCGGCGATTGAAGAGCTTTTTGCCGGAAGTGAGGTTAGAGTTGTAGTAGGTGGCATTGGTGGGAAGCTAAATCTGCTGTCTGTGTTTAGACTCTGCCAGTTGATTCGTAGTGAACGGATTGAACTTATTAACAGCCATCTTTCGACGGCAAGTCTGATTGTTAGTTTAGCAGGGCGTATGTGCAGTGTTCCTACTGTTGCTACTGTGCATGCGCTTAACAATGCTTTTTGCTATAGATTCGCTGATCATCTGATCGCCGTATCCGAAGCTGTTAAAAGTCATCTGATTCGGCAGGGGATAGAGTCTGAGAAGATAAGCGTGATATATCCGGGTGTAGATCCGGCTGAATTTAGTCCGGCTGGAAAGTCGAGTGAGATAAGGCATGAGCTTGGAATACCGCAGGATGCGATTTTAGTTGGTGTAGTGGCGCATTTGTCGAGTAAGAAAGGACATGCAGTGCTGCTTGAGGCTGCTGCGAAGGCTGCCAGATCTGGGTGTGAGTGTTTTTATCTTTTTGCAGGCGATGGGACTGAACGTGCGCGACTGACTGAGTTGGCTGAGCAACTTGGATTAGCACGGAAGGTTGTGTTTGCAGGTTTTAGGCGAGATATTCGTGATGTAATAGAGGCTATGGATATAGTGGTTCAGCCGTCTATTGAAGGTGAGGGGCTTCCTGCGTCGCTGCTTCAAGCTATGTCGCTTGAGAAACCGGTCATAGCGTCGAGACTGAGCGGCATTCCGGAGATTGTAGAAGACGGCAGAACGGGGATTTTGGTAGAGCCAGGCAATTCTGAATCACTTTATCGTGTGTTGATGCATTTAGTTGGAAGTGCGGAATTGAGAGCAGCTATGGGCAGAGCTGGGCGTGAAAGAGTGCTTTCTGAGTTTGACATGAAACTATCTGTTGAGCGAACGATTGAACTGTATAAGGATTTGGTTTTAAGAGCTAGAGGGTAAAGTATGAAATATGTTGTTGGACTGATATTAGGTATGTTAGCAGGAGTCTCGATAGCGGCTGCTGCTGTGGATGCAGGCAGACTAGATGAGTTGAGGTCTAAACTTTCGACTTTTAATGACATTAGTATGTCTGTAGAGGTTGTTTACAAAGACAAGAAAGTGTTGGATACAATGGACGAGCGTCTTCGCAGAGCCTACGAGTTTTCGAAGGCGAAGATCTGGTTTAAAATGCCATACAGCACGGTGATTGAAGGCACAATTGGAGTGCTGAAAGCCAAATTGATTACTACGGATAAACTTTTTATCCTGCGTGTGCCCAGCTTGAGATTTTCGAAGAAGGAAGATATCTCGAACGACCCTACAAAACGCCAAACAGCACTTGATTTAGGCATACTGACACCTCAGGCATTTACTGATGACCGAGCAGATCTGCTGCCAGATGATCCAAAACATCCAGGTTTGTTGGTTATTGATTTGATACCGCCTAAGAAAGGCTCCTCAATACGCAGGATATGGGTTGATCCTAAGGAAGTTCGTTTAGTGCAGATGGAAAAACGTCGGCCAAATGGTCGAGTGCTAGGCACTTTTGTGTATATGAACCACGAGAAGTTTGCTGACAAGTTATGGGTGCCCAAGCGTGTTGAAGTTCGATCACCAGAAGGTAAACTTGCGGCGGCTCTCGAAGCGAAGGATATTAAAGTTGACAGTGGGTTGTCGGATGATTTGTTTGAGTGAGAATGTGCATCTGATGAAAAGAATAGCGTTCGCTGTTGCTTTGGCTACATTGTGCTTATTCGTTGTCGGCTGTAGCAGACCAAGCCGATTTGAGCCGGCTGCTAGATCTGAGTTTAACCGGGCAGAGAAGCTTCTTGCTGCAGGGAATCTGCGAGAGGCTGAGAAACGACTGCATAAAGCCATTGGAATCACTAAACGCAAAACGGATGCGTATTTTGCAGCAATTAATATGCTTGGTGGTGCAAAACCGAGGTTGGGAATGGCTGCCGAGCGTGTGCGTGCCGATTTTATGGAAGAGCTTATCAACGCAAATGACAAATCCGAGCTTGACAGAAAGCTGAGCGAAGGCGAGTTGAAGCGGCTGATGATTGCTTGCGGCGAACTTAGATACCTAACTGGCGATGAGAAAAAATCTTTTGCGATATTCGAGAAAGCAATCAAGTTGTGGTCTGATGATGCTGAGATTGCAAATTATCTTGGATATTTTTATGCCGAGAAAGGTGTAAATCTTGATCGTGCCCTTGTTCTAACCAAAATGGCTGTGGCGAAAGAGCCTAGAAACGCAGCTTTTGTTGACAGCTTGGGATGGGTGTATTACAAGCTTGGCAGAATTCCGGAAGCTATAGAAAACCTGCGCCGTTCCGTTCACATTCAGCCTGCAGATGGCACAGTAAGGCTGCATTTAGGTCTTGCGTATCTTAAAGCTGGACGTATAGAAGAAGCGCGGATTGAACTTGAAAAAGCGAGAGTTTTAGGCGATGTTGGCGTCCGCATTCAGGCAGATCAAGAGTTGCGCAGATTGAAAAAGTCAAATCCTCCGAGTGCAGTTCTCTCATCTTAAGATAACTCTGAAAGTAGATAACCTAAGCCAATATTTTATTGGAATTGGTATTGACAAAAGACTCATTCTCATGCTAAAATCTAAAATGACAGGGGGGTAATGCCTTGTCATCGCGGTGCAAGAAGCCCCGTTTTCTTAAGATTTGTGTCTGGAGGATGTGTCAATAGATGGAAAACCCCGAAGTGCTCAACGGACGAGTTAAGTGGTTCAGCGATGGGAAGGGCTACGGATTCATAGAAGTGGATGGCAAGCGCGACGTTTTTGTCCACTTTTCTGCAATTAAGAAAGATGGATACAAAACCCTATCCGAAGGCCAGCTTGTCGAATTCAACCTGGTAGAAACCGATAAAGGCCCACAGGCTCAGAACGTTGTCCCACTTAGCGACTGACAGCTGCAATAGCATTTAACGGTTATTCTCCGGTATATTGTCATAATGAACTTCTAGGACCGTCAAGTCGGAGAGTGAAAAAGTAGATGTTTTAACGCGTATGCCCAGTAGAGTATAGTCCATAACCTGTGCAATCTTTGGGCTATATCACCTATGCGAACGTGATTATTCAACTTTTCCACAGCGTTGCTATAACATCACAGCCCATTTCTGCCGAAAATGCAGAATGGGTGTAGTGATTACGTGACCGGGGAGACTGCAGGAGCTACGATCAATCTCAAAACTCATCCAGTTGTTAGTTACACCTGGACGAGTACGATAAAGCTAGTGCTCAGGTTGGTTTTATGGGTTGGTTTTTTGGGCACTGGGGCTGCGCTGTCACTCGTCTTTCCATCGCTTAGTTCTGCAGGCCATCCTACGATGATAATATTCCGCTCAGCCATAGCTGCAGTTTATCTGAGCGTATTTGTGCATTGTCTGCTGAGGTTTGCAAACTCTCGTTGGGCTAGCTGGCTGTTTTATACTGCAGGTTTCGGCTTTCTTGCGTTCTTTGGCGCAGTTAGGCTAGTTTTTGAAGCTGGGATACTCACCGATCCGTTTTTCAAAGAATCCATTGGGCTTTTTGACGCAGCTGTACTGTCTCTTGCAGTGATATTACTTATTGCAGGTGCGCACTCAGTGCGTGCGCGTATTCATGGGCATAAAGCAGGCGCTTGGAAGAATTATCTGGCTGGATCGTTAGCTATTTTAGCCTGTGCACTTGCCGCTCGCGCAGGAGCAGGTTCTGTGTTGAATCGCCTTTTGATTTCACTTGATATACAGCCTGTCTTAGCAGTGTATGGTGTGTCTGTGACGGCGCTTGCGGTTTTGATGCACCGAACGTGTAAGCTGCAGGCAAGCGCACATGACGAAGTTATCTCTCCAATATCATACTGGGCAGCAGCAATGACGGTTAGCGTTGGGCTTAGGATGTCGGCTGCAGGTATTAATCAAATGGATATATGGCAGGCGAATGCCGTAGAGCTTGCAGCTGCAATGTCGCTTATTTTGGGGCTTAGTTTGGTTAATGAAAGAGCGCATAGAGTTGCTGGTGAGCAGATGGCTGATCTTGCTGCAATGCAGGGCATATCGTGGTCACTTGTAGGCTCGTCTGATGTTAATGGTCTTACGAATGCTCTTGCAAAAGCCCTCAAAGATGGATTTTCGGCGAGACATGTAGCGGTATATCTTCCTGGAAGAGATGACGGCGAGATGGTTATCGCTGCTGTATATGGTATTGAGGATGAAAGCGTCGCACCTGGTAGAATATGCTCTCTTAAGCCTGCTCGCAGGCCAGGGTTTCACAATGGCCACACTGCGAGAGCTTATATAAGTGGCGAATCACAGGTAGTATCTGAAGTATTTTCTGATGTTGAGTTTTTATCGTGGCGTACGGTAGCACGCGAGCAGGGTATGGTTGTCTCTGTTGCACTGCCGTACGAAGATAGAATTATCGGCGTGATTAATCTGTTCTTCGCTGAAGTAGATAGAATCAGTGAAAGCCGCATTAGACTGCTTGAGTCTGTAGCAGCGGCAGTCTCTCCAGCTATTGTGCATGCTATGGAACATGCATCAACCGGCAGGCAGGAATTCTGCGCTGCATAATTGCTTAAACAGGAACCATAACTCCGATTTTCCTCGTAACAAAAATTGGAACAATGCTCCGTTTTAAGTCGTCCAAATTAGCTGGTGTCACAATATTCGAGGAGGCAGGGATATGGACTTCGAGAAGCTTGACCGCGAGTTGGACAAAGGCAAAAAGATCGCTGTAACTTACGAGTATCCAAGCACCGTCCGCGACAAATCTACTGGCTCTATCTATAGGCAAAGAACAGATGAACTGCTTGATGTAGCGCCGGAGCGAAAGAGGCTTTTCGTCCGATATAAAGGCAAAATGCCTATCTGGATAGAAGCCTACGAGGTCATAAGAATCGAAGGTATGGAGAGTAAATCCTAGCCAGCAGGCGAGCTTACGCCTGTTGGCACTTTCCACTCCTCTGCCTTTCCGTTTGACTGTCCTACATGTCCAAGCAGACACCCCACCGACGGTTTAAGCAGTTCTGTCAGCAGGTTTGACCATTCAAGTTTCCGCCCGCAGCTTTCACACTCATGTGACGCACGGTCATTTATCGCTCCGCACCAAAAGCATCTTACCATCGGCAGAACCTCTACGGGTTTTACTTTAGAAGCACACCTGGTAAAAATGCCTGCAAAATTCGTGCCATAAATGGCTTTTTGAGGGATTAGTGTTGTAATTTTTTAAGAATCATCCTCATCTTTTCGGAACAATGATTCCAAGTCTTCAAATATTGCCATGTCCCACTCATCGTCTTCGTATTCTCTGATGATACGCTTTTTTCTTCTTGTAACCGCTATATAGGCGGCTATTGCTATGAGCAGAAATGTCACTGCTCCGAAGACTGAAGCAGTTTTGATTATCCATATAGGCAGAAATGTAGAAGTCTCGCTTTTTCTCCAACTTTCTTCAAACTGCTCCGGAGTGACACCGATTGTTTTAATCATTGCTCTTTTAAATGAACGAAGCCGTCTGGTTTCGTTGATGATCTTCGGTAGTGTTGATTCGCCATAATTTTTCACTAGATATCTTACTGCAGAGGCGCTCTCAGCATAAGCCAAACCAGATTTGATTCCAGTTGGGAATTCTTTTGTTAGGTCGGATAGTGGTATTATGGAATCTTTCATTGCCGCGTCTGCAATCATCATTCTGTCGGCTGCATCCCAATCACCGGTCAAATAGCGTGCAGTTCCTTCGTGCATCCAAAGAGGCAGCTTGTTGAAGCTAGTCCCAAGTACACGAAAGACTATCACATGCACTATCTCATGTCCCGCCACAAGTTCTGCTGGTTTATAAGCGCCTGAGCCGTCAAGTTCTATGATCCCCAATGTGCTTGCTCTTCCCAGTGTTTCGCCAGGTTTGTCGTGTCCGGTATATTTGGAAAAATCTTGCTGGTTTCGATACAGATAAATAGGGATACGCGCGCTTGGCGGTGAGTTAAGCTGCAGTTTCTTGCTTATCTCCTCATACCATCCATCGCAGGCTTCACCGATAACCCTAGCCTGTGAGTCCATATCTGGATAATGATGTATATCGAAGTACTTGGTAGAAGTGGTTTCAGTGAGCATTCGTCGGTCTGCAGCGTAGCCAACGGATACACAGATGATTAGGGCTAATATACAGCAGGTGCTAGGCAGTTTCATCGAGTGTTTTTATTACAAGGATTGATACGTCATCATGCGGCTGTCCAGCAAAGTCTGTTACAGCTTGGATGACGTTGTCAGCTATACGATCAGCGCTTTCTTTGCGGTTTGCCATGACTATTTCTTTCACTCTCGCAAGTCCGAATTGTTCGGTTATGCCTGCTTCGGTTATGCCATCTGAACAGAAAACGATAATATCGCCTGGATCAAGCTGCAGCCTGATTTCTCCATATTTGGTTTCTTCTATGCCGAGAACTGGTCCGGTTGGTTTTATGTCCAAGCAAGCATTATCTTTGCACAAAAACGCCGGTTCATGCCCTGCGTTTACTACATCTATTATGCGCTTTTTAGGATGAAGCCATCCATAGACCATGGTAACGAGTATCTCAACAGGTGTTTCCATCACCATTATTCGGTTTGTTCGCTCTATAACCTCCGAAGCCGATTTTGCGCCTCTGTAGTAACCGCCAGATACGAATTTTACTGCAGCTACGAGCGTTGCGGCTGCAATGCCGTGTCCGCTTATATCCGCAAGTTTTGTTGTTACTACACCATCATCAGGATAATATTTAACGCTCCAGTAGTCGCCGCCGACTTCTCTAGCTGGTATGAGTCTGCCGGCAAACTGAAATCCTGGTATATGCGGTATTCTCTTAGGCAGCAGGCGTTCTTGTATGCGTTTTGCCATTTGAAGTTCTTCTGACAGTCTGATTGACCGCTGATGCGCTATTCGGCGCTGTAGGTTAGCTGAGTAAGCTTCCCTATATGCATCAGAGAGTAGGTTAGAAAAGTGTACCATTCGCATTGCAGTTTCGGTGTTCATTGGCAGGTGTTTCATTATAGCTTCTATCAGCCTGTCCCTAAATGCTGTGTAGAGTGTATCCACATCTGCGCTGTCCAATACCAAGTCTGCCAATTCGCGTGCAGCTCCGGCTACTTCTTCGTCTATTTCTGGCGAAGGTGACAGAATGCTTTCAGTGCAAAGTACGAGAATATCCCATACCAGATTTTCTGCTTCAGGCTGTAGTGATAGAGCCGCATCGCCTAGCGACGCTTTCCAAAAATGCAGAGCCTGTTTCTGTCTATAGGTGAGGGTTTCGTATGTATCAGCCATTATGCTCTGCTCCTGCGAATGAAGGGAATCAGTTAGATACGCGAACCATCTATGCCGGCGGCTTCCCTTCATCCTGATAATATAATGGCGCCCTCGAGAGGAATCGAACCTCCGCACCCGGCTCCGGAGGCCGGTGCTCTATCCGCTGAGCTACGAGGGCGTCATACAGCGTCATAATTATACCACAAATCCTGAGCCTGTATGTCTTGAAGCCTGGTATAACTTGACATACTTTAGAGTGTGCCGTAAAGTAACTTTACGCTGTGTTGTTTTGTTATTCTGTTTATAACAGGGCGTGTGGTGGCTTATGTTTCTTTCAGAGGTGTTAGGGAAACCGGTTTCGGATGCTTTGGGGGAGAAAATTGGGACGCTAGCTGATCTTGTTGTTACACCTGGTGCCCAGTTTCCTGCTGTTACGGCAGCGGTTGTTTCTTTGGGAAGAGGCGCAGTCCAGACTATACAGTGGTCGCAGGTTACGATAACCGAAGAAGGTGGGCTGCGGCTTGGCTTTGCGAAAGATTCTATTAAAATTTATCAGATTAAAGACGACGACCTACTGCTCAAGCGTGATGTGTTGGATAAACAGATTGTTGATGTGCATGATTACAGAGTTGTTAGGGTGAACGATGTACGGCTGGAAGAATCAGAATCTGGTTTGTTTTTGGTCGGAGTGGATACTGGGATGCGCGGGCTGCTTCGGCGTCTTAGACTCGAAGGTATCGCTGATAAGATTGCGCGCAGAATAAAGTGGCGGCCTCATACCCACATAATCGCATGGAGCGATGTCGAAACTTTCGAACGAAGTGAAGGACGAATTCGACTGCGTGTGCCAATTGAGCGCATTGCCAAGCTGCATCCGGCAGATATTGCGAAGATAATTGACGAACTAGATCCTGCACAACGGCAGGAAGTTTTCGAGTCGTTGGACGTAGAGACTGCTGCAGAGACGTTGCCTGAAACCGATCCGTCGGTGCAGGTTTCCATTGTAGAAAGCCTTGATGAAGAAAGAGCCGCCGATATTCTCGAAGAGATGGAGCCGGATGAAGCGGCGGATGTTTTAGGGGATCTTCCTGCCGATAGGAGGGAAGATATACTCTCTGAAATGGAGCCAGAAGAGCGGGAAGATGTAGAAGAGCTTCTGGAATACAGTGATGAGACTGCTGGCGGCTTGATGACCACAGAGTTTATCTCTATAAGCCCAGATATGACTGCGTCTCAGGTTATACAGCATCTGCGCAAAGTTGGACCTGATGCAGAGACCGTTTATTATATATATGTGCTTGATTCTGCTGAAAGACTTGTGGGGGTTATATCGCTTAGAGATCTTATCGTTGCGCCGCCTAGGAAGAAGGTTGAGTCTTTTATGGTCAAACAGGTAATTCACGTCCACTTAGGCGCGACGATCCAAGAAATAGCGCAGGCGATGGAAGATTACAACCTGTTGGCTATTCCGGTTGTTGACGACGAGAATAGGATGCAGGGGATTGTTACGTTTGACGATGCGCTTCAGAAAGTGTTGCCAGAAGACTGGCGGCGGCGAATACCGAAAGTATGGTCTAGGTAATGGAGGACTCAGATCAGGCGGATAAGTCGAAGGCGGCTTTTAGCGTTGTTGTTAGTTATTGGACCCGGTATAATCACGTCTGCAGCAGACAACGATGCCGGTGGCATAACTACGTACTCGGTAGCTGGGGCAAGATACGGCTACAACATGCTTTGGGCTATTGTTCTGATTACTTTTGTCCTGATGATTGTTCAGGAAATGAGCGCCAGGATGGGCGCTGTTACCCAGAAGGGGCTGGGAGAGCTAATACGTGAAGAGTTCGGCGTAAGCTGGACATTGTTTGCTTTAATTATCCTTCTTATTGCAAATCTCGCTACAACCATCGCAGAGTTCGCAGGTATTGCGGCTAGCCTCGAGATTTTTGGTATCACCCGCTATATTGCTGTGCCTGCTGCGGCTGTGGCTGTATGGTTTCTTGTTGTTAGGGGAAATTACAAAACTGTTGAGCGTGTATTCCTTGCGCTTGCGCTGCTGTATGGTACTTATATAGTTTCAGGCGTGCTTGCAGGACCGAATTGGCGTGATGTTGGAATGGCGATAATCAAGCCGACGATTCCTATGGGGAGAGAGCTTAAAGATTATACTTTTCTACTAATTGCTGTTATTGGCACAACGATTACCCCATGGATGCAGTTTTTTCTGCAGGCAAGTGTTGTAGATAAAGGTATTGATATTAAGCATTATAACTTTCAGAAGATTGATGTGATAGTTGGATCTATACTGACCGACGTTGTATCGTTCTTTATTATCGTTGCTGCTGCTGTTACTATTTTTCATACAAATGCCAAAATAAGCGAAGCTGCTGATTTAGCAAAGGCGCTGGAGCCGCTTGCTGGTAGTCTTGCGACTGCTATATTTGCAGTTGGGCTGCTGGCGGCATCGTTGCTTGCTGCCGCAGTACTTCCATTGTCCACCGCTTACACATTTACAGAAGCGTTTGGGTTTGAGATTGGTATAAGCAGGAAGCTCAAAGAAGCGCCGGCATTCTATGGCATATATACTTCTGCTATATTAGTAGGTGCAGGTGTTGCACTGTTGCCTGGTTTTAACCCGCTGCATGCGATGGTGTGGTCACAGGCTGTCAATGGGATACTGCTGCCGGTGATTTTGTTCTTTATGCTGAAACTCATCAACAATCGTGACATAATGGGCGAATACGTAAATTCAAAATGGTACAATGCAGTTGTGTGGGTTACATTCGCTTCGCTTATCAGCTTTAGCCTTATTGTGTTTGCTGCTACACTGTTCCCATCGCTTGTTGAGTAATATTGAACGACTGCAGATACCAGCTGCTGTTTATTTTCACAAAAAAATCACAGAAAGTTACCCATTTAGACTCTACTTTTTGCCGTTGTTGCTGCCTTGTAATTATGGAGGAGAAAAATTGCTTTAGAAAAAATGCTCCGCAAGATTTTTAAATGCGAAAAACGAATTATTTTTACGCTCAATGTGAGAGGGATTCGTTTCTGTGTAAAACAGTACATTTATTCTGCAGAAATGTGATTCAGAAAACCGGTGATACCGCGCAAATGAGAAGTTGACAGGCGCTTTCATGGATGGTACGATTTTACCGTGCCCATTCGAGATGTTTTTCATTAGTTCACCGGAGATCTGCTGGTGCTTCTTACCAGACTTGCTAACTATCTCAAATCTAGGCCGGATGATGGTCGCATTCATGTTGTAAGACAGAGTGCTGCCGACGAAGATGTTTCAGTCACAGACCAAGAACCCGTAATATCTTCAGCCGAACTGATTGAAGGGGACGCTCTTTGCGCTATTAACGTTGGCGGCACCAAACAGCCTGGATTTTCCTTCTTTCTGGATGGTATAGAGCGCAGGCACTTGCTTTATTACGATGGTATGATGCCTGTGGTTTATGGGTTTACGGCAGCCGTTATACGCGAACGCAGAGATGACCGGCGCATGTATACGTTTGATAGCCTTTCGCGGGAAAAGTTATACTGCCCGTGTGCACAGGTCGATATTGAAGGACTGCAGAATGCCGCCGTTGAATTATCTGATACGCTTAGTAATTCTGAAGCAGATAAGTCCGCTGCCGAACACCCTCTTAAGCTGCTGGATTTAGCAAGGCGCGCAGTGAGCAAGGATAGAGAAAAACTTGAGCGCATTCTTGCTGAAAGTTGGATTGATAAAACAAGCGATTCAGATAGATGGCTTTTGTGGGATGGTTCTATTACGGTTGGGTTTGATGCTTACAGACATCCGCGTGTTATAGGTGTTATAAAAAGCCATCAGACGCATTATTTTCAAGGCGAGCAACAGCGCAGAATAATGGATCTTAAGGTTGGCGAGAGGTCGAGTGTGTTTATGCCTAAAGGTCGCGAACGGACACCAGTTTACAGTTGGTATTTGAGACTTCACCCTAACGATGGACGCGACGTTTATTTTGGACTTGTGCGAATTGAGGCTGCTGCTAGTGCTGAGACTCTTGGCATTGTAGATGAGGTATCTCGCTGGCTTTTGGGTGAACGCTCGCCACTTTCGCTTCCGGATGGAAGATGGGACAGAATGATTTACCCGATTCGTGATTGTGAGCAGTATTTGAAGTCCATAGCGCCCAGCAGGACGTTGATAGAAGCTGCTCTAAGTGCATTGTGAAGGATTTACAGAAGAGCTGTGCTATTGTGTAATGATGTAAATATGGGGGGTGTAAATTGAACGGCGATATGATGCAGGTTGGCAGGGTTATAGCTACTGAGAACCGTCCCAGCACCGCTTACAGCTTTTATTTTTGGGCGGCTGCGGATGCGAAGGTTGGCATAGGCACACTGGTTTATGTAAAGACGGAGGAGCGCGAAATTTACGGTGTGGTTGTGGAGGGTGAAGGTTATACGGATTTGGCGTCGGCGCTGCATGATTATATAGCCGCCGAAGGCGACCCAGTGTCTGAACCTGCTACTATTAGACCCGAGATACGCTGTTACCAAGCTGCAGTGTTGAGGGTTGAGCCTGAAGAGCCACTTCAGCCGGTTCCAGTTGGTCCTGTTTATCTTGCTGATGATGCTGCAGTTAGCAGAGCGCTCAGGATGGATGTGTTTCAGCAGACCAGCGGCATACCGGTTGGGTTGTACCAAAATGGCGATCTGTTGTCGCCTGTTTATCTCGATGCTGATTTTGTTCTTGGGACTGAAGCAGCCCATTTGAATCTTACCGGCATATCTGGTCTTGCTACGAAAACTAGCGCGATCGAGTTCATAATCTCAAGTATATTTGCTCATTACGACAAAAGCGTTGCCGTTGTGTGCTTCAACGTGAAGGGTTCTGATTTGCTGTTCCTAGACTTTCCTGCTGAAGTGCCGGATGATCATAGTCTCGCAGAAGCATACAGAGCGAAAGGTATTCCTAAACTAACCGACCGCGACCGCGAGATGTATATGCGTCTTGGTGTGCCGATGGAGCCTTTTTCCAATGTTAAATACTATGCGCCATTTAAAAGGGATCATGTCAACCTGAATACGCTGCGTACACATCCTGATCTTGTTCATAATGTACACCCGCTTGCGTGGGGGCTTAAAGATGTTATAAAGTATGCTCAGGTTGTGCTGAACAGAGATGATGTAGATGCCAAAGCCGATGCCTTGATTGAGTATATAAACCAACGGGTGCTGGATAAAACAACCGACGTTGGAGATGAGAAATTCACGGTCAGGAATTTTGCTGATTTGGCTCGCTGGTTTGATGCTGTTTTGAAAGTAATGGAAAGAGATAACCGCTCTGAATGGCAGACTCATCACTATGCAACAATACGCAAAATATATAACCGACTGAACAACTTGGTAAGTCGCTACGAAGGGTTGATTAGTCCGGATGAGACAAACGGCGACCTGCCTTGGGGTGCATTTGAAGACCGTGCTGTTTATGTTGTTGATGTTGCAAACCTTGACCAGCAGGCGCAGGATTTGGTATTCGCGCGAGTTGTAACCGAGCTGCGTGAACAGCTTGAAAGAAGAGAGCTTGGTGTTGACCATGTTATAGTTGTGGTTGATGAATTGAACAAATATGCGCCGTCTGATGGGTCGGAGACATACCTGAAGCAGACTCTTCTGGATATTTCCGAGCGTGGGCGGTATCTTGGATTAGTTCTATTTTCTGCCCAGCAATTCAGAAGCCAGGTTCACAAACGGATTGTTGGTAACAGCGCGACATGCATATATGGCAGGATGGATATGGATGAGCTGGCTACGCCGGGTTATCAGGTGCTTACTGCTGCTACCAAAGAAAAATTGGCTACGTTGTCGAAGGGGCAGTTGATGCTTCGACATCCGCATTTTTCGCACCCGATATTTGTGAAGTTTCCTCGTCCAAATGTGTTGAGAGGGCCAGACGGAGTAAACCTTTTCCCTCCATCGCAGGATTTACCCTTAGATGAAGCCGTTTTTCATCGGCTTTCTGATTTGGACCGAGGCATTACGCGAGAACAGATTAGGGCGGTTGTTGCTGATGCAAGTGATAATGAAGAGGTTGTACGCGCGATGAACCTTACACTGCAGAAGCGTCCTGATGATCCCCTTGATTATTTCCGTAGAGCCATTCGCAAGAAAGCGCATACTGATGTGGTTCAGCCGTCTGCACAATCCATTGTTAACGTGCATACTCCTGATCCTGATGACCCATTCGCCGACTGATTTGTTGAGCCAATAAATGCCTAATGTTGATAATGTGATCGAAATAAAGGATCTTAGAGTCGAGTTTCCGACCGAAGATGGACTTGCTGTTGCTGTTGATGGTTTGTCGCTAGCTATTGGTAGGGGCAGAATTGTTGGATTGGTTGGCGAAAGCGGTTGCGGGAAAAGTGTTACGGGGCTAGCGGTGTTGAGACTGCTTCAGCCTCCGGGTAGAATTGCTTCAGGTAGCATTCTCTTCAAACCGCAGCCGGATGCTGAGTCGATTAATTTAACTGAGCTGCTGCCAGATTCAGAACAACTTCGAAAAATTCGTGGCGCTGGCATCTCGGTGATCTTTCAAGAACCTATGAGTTCTCTCACACCGGTCTATACTATTGGCGACCAGATAGCAGAGGCTATTCTCACTCACAAACAGATTTCAAAGCGCGAAGCGCGTGCTCAGGCAGTTGAGCTGCTTAGGAGCGTAGGCGTGCCATCGCCGGAACTCCGTGCCGATGATTATCCTCATCAATTGTCTGGCGGTATGCGGCAACGTGCATTGATTGCGATGGCGCTTTCTTGTAACCCAAAGCTGTTAATCGCTGACGAGCCTACTACTGCGCTGGATGTTACAGTGCAGGCTCAGATACTAGAACTTTTGCTTGAGCTTAGAGAGTCTGCTGGCTTGAGCATATTGTTGATTACGCATGATATGGGTGTTGTGGCAGATTCGGCTGATGATGTGGTTGTTATGTATGCTGGGGTGGTAGTTGAATCGGCGCCTGTGCTTAGCTTGTTCAAGAACCCGCTTCATCCATATACGAGAGGGCTTTTGCTTTCTATTCCGAGCGCTGGTGCACGAGCGGGTAGAAAGCTTTATGCTGTTGAAGGGACTGTTCCAGATTGGCGCAGCCGTCCAATCGGGTGTCTGTTCGAGCCTCGGTGCACTGAACGCATAGAACGGTGCAAAATCGAAAGGCCATCCCTTAGAAGTTATGGAGATGGTCACTTTGCCGCTTGTTGGGTAAGAGAGGCAGAGTTGGGAGGCACTTATGGCGGCTGATAGACTGCTTGAGGTCAGCGGGTTGAGCAAGGAGTTTCCTGTGCGCGCTGGGCTTCTGCGCAGACGCATTGCCACGCTTCATGCTGTGAATGACGTAAGTTTTTCGCTTGTACGCGGCGAGACGCTTGGGATTGTCGGCGAGAGCGGCTGTGGCAAAACTACGCTTGCCAGGTGTATAACAAGGCTTATAGAGCCTACTGCCGGCAGTGTAAAGCTCTTCCTTAATGGTTCTGAGGTGGATATTCTTTCGATATCTGGCTCAGAGATTAGGCAATATCGCAGACATATGCAGATGGTTTTTCAGGATCCTGTCGGTTCACTTAATCCTCGTCTGCCTGTACGCGAAATTGTCGGTGAGCCGCTGATTGTGAATAAGATTTGCAGCGGCAGAGATCTTACGGCGCGAGTAGCGGAGCTTTTGGAGATGGTTGGGTTGAGTGGTGTTGATATGCACCGTTATCCACATGCGTTCAGTGGCGGGCAGCGGCAGAGAATTGGTATTGCGAGGGCGCTTGCTCTTCAGCCAGATTTGATTATAGCAGACGAGCCAGTTTCTGCTCTTGATGTGTCGGTTCGCGCACAGATACTTAATTTGCTGTCCGATCTTAGGGACAGGCTTGGTCTTTCTCTTATATTCATAGGGCATGATTTGAGCATAATCCGGTACGTATGCGATAGAGTGGCTGTTATGTATCTTGGACGAATAGTCGAGATTGGTTCAGCCACCGGGGTTTTTGCTCAACCCAGGCATCCTTATACTGAAGCGCTGCTTTCGGCTGCACCTATTGCTGATCCTGTGATTCAGCGTGAACGCAGCCGCATAAACCTTTCTGGAGAGCCGCCTAGTCCGCTTAATCCACCGCAGGGCTGTACTTTTCATCCTCGCTGCAGTTATGCGATTGATGAATGTAAAAACAGGGTTCCGGAGCTTAGAAGTCTTGGTTCAGATTCTTTGGCAGCATGCATTAGGGCAGGGGAGCTGGAGCTTAGGGGTATTTCCTGATGAGATTTAGAGCTTTTGCACTTATTTTATGCACAATTCTTCTGGCGTCTTGTTCACATCAAAACACAAACGTGCCCCTTCAGCCAGCATCTGATCTACCGGGTGGTTTGGGAGCGAAAGAATCCCCTATGCTTGCTGATTTGGTAAGAAAAGGCAAACTTCCGCCGCTTAAAGATCGCCTTCCAGCAGAGCCGCTCATTGTGAAGCCTTTTGAGCGTCCGGGCGTTTATGGCGGAACTCTTCATATGATACACGATTCTCCGGATTTGGCGATACTCAAGATAGCCATTGGCTATGCGCCGCTTCTTAGATGGCGCAGCGACAGTAATGGTGTCGAACCTGGATTAGCTAAGTCTTATGAGTATCGAGACGGAGGAAGAACCCTAATAATCAAACTGAGAAAAGGTTTGAGATGGTCGGATGGGTATCCTTATACGTCGGCAGATTTCAAGTTCTACTATGATTTGTGTTTGGACAGCCGCTATAAGCTAAGACCGCCTGGATGGTGTATAGTTAACGGCAAGCCAATGACCGTCGAAGCGCCGGATCCGCTTACTATTGTAATGCATTTCGCCGGGCCAAATTATTTTGCGCATCTGCAGCTTGCGACTGGGTTTTGGAATCCGGAAGAATACAATATCCCCAAGCACTATATGATTAAGTTTCATCCGGATTACAACCATCGCTACAAGGATTTTACGGAGTTTGACAAGAAAAATCTCACGCATCTGAATCCCGATAGACCTACAATGTGCCCATGGCGTCTGGTATCTATAGAGTCGGCTGGTTCTAAGGTGGTGTTTGAGCGCAACCCTTACTACTATATGGTTGATAATCTTGGCAGGCAGCTTCCTTACATTGACAGAATCGAGTCAACGTTAATTCGTGATTCTCAGCTTAGAGTGCTTAGGATGCTAGCTGGTGAGGTTGATGTTGAGTTTCGATTGATCAGTCTGACCGATCTAACCGATTTAGGGCTTTATATGAAAGGGCGCAACCGTGGCGGATATAGAATAAAGCTTTGGCAGGAAGGCGGCGGGGCGATGTCGGCTGTAGTGCCGAATTGGGATCAGAAGGATCCGGTGCTACGCCGCATCATAAGGGATAAGCGCTTTAGGAGGGCTCTTTCTTATGCTGTGCCGCGTGAGAAGATTAACCTTGTTGTTTATAGAGGGATGGCTGTGCCGCAGAACTCCGTCATAAGCGAGCAGTCGTGGCATTTTCGGTCGGCTGAAGGAAGACAGTTGTATAAGCAGTGGCGGCGCGCGTTTTCTGAATATGATATAGCTCGCGCCAATGATCTGCTTGATGAGATGGGATTGAAGCGCGGAGCTGATGGCTACAGGCTACGTCCCGACGGCAGGCGGCTGACTCTTGTCTTTATGGTTGGTTCAGCATCATATTCGCGGCGCGAGAACGATGAGGCAGTAATGATTGCGAGCGAGTGGGAGAAGCTTGGGATAAAGGTAATTATCAGTACTCCGCCAGGTCCTGAGATTGCCAATCGCATACGTCAGGGTGATTATGATGTAACGATGATTGGCGAGTCTGAGATGGATTTGTTTACGTATCCGGCATGGGTTTTTCCTGTGACTAATGAGTACTGGCATCCTTTGACTGGCAAATGGTATGAAACAGGCGGCAAACAGGGTACTCCGCCGGATGGAGCAGCGAAGGAGCTGGTAGATATATTTATGCGCATAAAGTCCGAGCCAGACCTTGAGAAATGCCACAAGCTTGTCTTAGATGCCATTCGTGTTCATCTACGTGAAGGACCGTTTACCATAGGCACTGTCGGTGGCTCTCCTGCTCCTGTACTAGTGAAGAATTATTTGCACAATGTGCCAGATACAGGGGTGTTAGGACCTTGGGCTGTATCACAGCCTGCGGCATCGTACCCTGAGCAGTTTTATTTAGAATCAGGAGGCAGGCGGCAATGACAAATATGATTATTAGACGGCTGCTGCTTGCTGTGCCGACTCTGATAGTGATCTCGATGGTGTCTTTCTTCATTATACAACTTGCGCCTGGGGATTTTTTGACTCAGAAGATAGCAGAGCTTGAGCAGCGTTATGGTGACGCCAGCTCGCTTGCCAGGGTTCAGGAACTGCGCGAACGTTATGGGTTGGATAAGCCGATATATGTTCAGTATGGCAAATGGGTTTGGGGTGCGTTGCATGGTGATTTCGGCGAATCTTTTCGGTATGAGAGGGAGGTTTCCGAACTTATATGGGAACGGATAGGCTATACGCTGGTGCTTTCGATTGGTGCGCTTATTTTTATATATGTTGTTTCGATTCCTTTGGGGATATATTCTGCTACTCACAATCGCAGCCTGCCTGATCGTGTGTTGATGTTGCTTTGTTTTCTTGGGATGTCAATGCCTACGTTTCTTGTTGCGCTTACTGTGATTGTGGTTGTGTTTAACACTCTCGGCATACCGCTTTTTGGCCTTTTTTCAATGCAGTATGAAAGTGCGCCATGGTCTTGGGCGAAGTTTGTTGATTTGCTGAAGCATTTATGGATACCAGTTATAGTTATGTCACTTAATGGTGTTGGTGGACTGGTAAGAATAATGCGGGCGAATATGCTGGATGTGTTGGGTGAGCCTTTTGTATTGGCGGCTAGGGCTAAGGGGTTGAGCGAGCGTGCTGTTATATATCGCCATGCTGCTCGTATTGCGATAAATCCGGTTATCAGCATATTAGGAATGAGCCTGCCAAGCATAGTTTCTGGCGAGACGATAATTGCAATCGTTTTGGGACTGCCTACCATAGGTCCATTGCTGTTCCAGAGTCTGCAGGATCAGGATATGTATCTTGCTGGAACGCTTATTCTTATGACAAGCACTCTGCTTATAGTGGGTAATCTGCTTGCTGATATAGTGCTTGCATGGGCGGATCCGAGGATACGCTATGAGTAAAAATAGTGATATCGCATATTTGAATTATAGACAGCTTGTATGGCGCAGACTGCGCAAGAATCGTCTTGGGATGCTCTGCGCTGCGGTGCTTATAGTGTTTTACATAATCGCAGGGTTTGCGGAGTTCTTTGCACCTTACGATTACGCGGAGCCGAATATTACCTATCGCTATGTGCCGCCGCAGGTTCTTCGTTTTAGAGATACTGAAGGTTTTCATATTAGACCGCGAGTGGCGGCGTTAAAAGAGAAGTCCGATCCGTTGACTCACGAGATTACCTATACCGCCGACATATCGCACTGCTATCCTGTGAGATTTTTCACGCGCGGATATAGCTATAAATTGATTGGGATTTTCCCGTGCAGGATGCATCTGATTGGCTCCGATGGCCCGATGTATATTCTTGGGACTGATAGGATGGGACGTGATCTTCTTTCACGAATCATTCATGGTGCGCGTGTGTCGCTTACTGTTGGACTAATCGGAGTGTTGTTATCTATTCTGATAGGTAGTCTGTTGGGCACGGCGTCTGGCTATGCCGGTGGATGGATTGATGTAGGTATACAGCGTCTAATTGAGCTTTTGTCGGCGTTTCCGAGCATTCCGCTTTGGATGGCATTAGCAGCAGCTCTTCCACCGACGTGGTCTAGCGTACAAGTTTATATAGGAATAACCATTATACTTTCACTATTGGGATGGGGAGGACTTGCGCGGCAGGTGAGAGGCAAAGTGCTAAGCTTGCGAGAAGCCGACTACGTGCTTGCTGCGCGCTCAGTCGGTGCAGGACATTTTCACATCATTAGAAAATGCCTGTTGCCGCCGTGTTATGGGCATATAATAGTAATGGCTACGCTCGCAATACCAGGGATGATTTTAGGCGAGACAGCACTCAGCTTTCTGGGGCTTGGTATTAGACCTCCGATGACGAGTTGGGGTGTTCTGCTTGAAGAGGCGCAGAGGGTTACAGTGGTTCTGCAGTATCCCTGGCTTTTGATTCCTGCAATTCCAGTAGTTTTGGTTGTAATCTGCTTTAACTTTTTGGGCGATGCGATTCGCGATGCAGCCGATCCCTATGGTTCATAGATTCGGCGGTCGGCTGCATCGCGAATACGTCAGTGCGTTATCTGGAATTTTACAGTAACTTCAGCTTCGGCTCGCATTGTTCCAGGCATCAACTGGGGCATTTCGCGCGCAGGTACAGGCGCCGAAGCAGGCACGGCAGCATTCTCCATTATGTACTGGTAAGGCTCGGTGTCTGTCAATTCCTGCACACTAACTGGTTGTCCCACACGTACACCTAATGTTTCAGCTATAGCATTGGCTTTACGCCTTGCGTTCGAAACCGCCGTTGATAGTGCTAAATCGGCTAGTTTGTGCTCGTCTTCTATGCTGAATTGTACGCCAGTGATATTGGTAGCTCCGGCACCCACAGCTACGTCTATCAATCTGCTGACTTTTTTCAGATCCCGCACGGTTACTCTAAGCAAGTTTGAGAGTTCGCTGCCAAGTCTAATAGGGTTGTAGTTACGGTCATATTTGACCCATTCCCCTAGGTTGTAGTTTATTGTTCTGATGTCTTTTGGTGCTACTCCATTTTTAGTAAGTGCTTTTATTACATTGTTTGATCTGACAGTATTCTGGGAGGAAGCATCTTTTGCTGTTTTGGCTCTTGTTACAACGCTTAGAGTAACATATGCGATGTCTGGGGAGCCGGTTCGGACAGCATGTCCGGAAACCGTAATCGTTCGCGGCTGTTTTGAGCTACTGATTCTCAGCGTTATTAATATGGCTGCAAACGCTGCTGCCAGCACAATTATTACTATAGCCGCCGTAACTTTAGAGTTCGATCTAGTAGTATCTGCCATTTTCGGCACCTCCTGCATGCTTAGACCCGAACCGGCATCCTAATCTTCAATTGTAAGTGTATATCAATAGAACAAGAATGGCCACCAATTTTTCATTGGTTTGCCGTTATCGTCAACGCTCTTGCTCTTGTAATTCGGGAAGTTCTGTCTCCAATAGACTAGCCACGGTCCCATACAGTCACTATATTTGCCGAAGCTCGAGAACTTCGCGATTGTCCACGGCTCTGCTTTGTCTTTTCCGCCCGGACCATCGTGTAGTCTGTAATGCTCTATAGTGGACATAACAGTGTATGGGCTTGTGAGATCATAGTGGCTACGTCCATTAGGTGTGAAATGAACGTTCCCGCCAATAGCAACATAGTTGTCTATTTTGTATGTCTTGTCGCCGTCATGTATAACAGCACTTGTTGGAGTAGGATATTCGATATATTTGCCTTCTCCCCACAGCGCATAAAATGAGTTAAACGGCAGTCCATAGCGTTTGTCCAAATCGAAGCCTGCGAATTCGTAGAAGTACTTCGTAAAGTATGGTATGCAGCGTGAGTGTGCCGTACCTTCGATTGCATGGCTCATGCTTTCGATATTGCAGCCCACGCCTCGTTCAGCATTAACGAAGCTAATTCTTAGGCTTCGACCATACCACGGTTCTTCAGGATCGCCGCCGTTTCCTGCAGCTCTATACTCGTTGCCTTTGCGCTTGAAATTCTCGTCATAAACTGGTTTTAGTTCTGTTGCTTCGAATGGTGCGCCGGCGTTTCGCTGGTATGCGAAGAAGTACAGTTCATGAATGATCCCTCGTTTAACCAGTTCAGCAAGTGTAAGATATCTGCTTGGGTTATCAGGGTCTTTGAAGCCGTAGTATTCTGCAAATTTCTCACTGTAGAGCTGTTTATAGTCGAAGTTCATCCCCTGCGCCGAATTGGGTTTGCGAGGATATTTTGTCGAGTTTCCATCCGGAGTTTCCGGATAGGGTTCCTTGTCGCGCAGATCCACAACTTTAAGCAACTTCCATTCTATAAACGGTTTTGCTTTTGGGTTTTTGTAGCCGTGGAACTTGGTTCCTTCTGTCAATCCTTCAAGCAGAAGTTTTGCCATTGTCTCTGCTTTTTCCATGCTGAAGCCGTTTGCAAAGTTTAGAAATAGTGCGCGCGGCTCCATTTTCTTGATTTTGTCGTGATTTTTAACAAGCCATTCATCCGAGTTTGCCGAGCTGACCTTGTTTGGCCACACGGTTAGGTCTGATGTGTATTGCGGCTTGCTTGGGTTTGGCGGATTTTTTGTTACCGCGTTTGCAGCAGTCGCCATACATAACGCAACTGCTGTAGCTAGAACGATTAATCTAGCCGACATTGCTTCGCCTCCTAAAATTATTTGTGCTGATGTGCACCCAGAATAGATTCGACTCTTTGAAGTTTTTATCCTTCGTGTTTCGAGAATATATCTCTGTGGGTAAAAAATAAACACCTACTGGGCGGTGCCTACCAGGCATCAGAACCGTCCTCTATTGCCCCTGGCAGGCGGTATCCTGACCATGCCGCCTGCCTTTATTATGATTATGAGCTTTTTATATGCGCTGCATTTTCGTTGACTTTGGAGCGTCTCTTTGGTATCATAATGCGAAAAGCCAGGAGGATGGTGCGTTGGAGTTTAGCGTCGGAGGCAGAAAAAAAGCTAGAAGAGCTTATGGATTCGATGAGGTTGCCGTCGTTCCTGCGGCCGTCAGTATTGATGTCGCTGATGTGGATACCAGTTTCAACATTGGCGATTTGTGTTTTCAGATACCGATAATAGCCTCGGCTATGGATGGCGTTGTAGATCCGCGGCTGGCTATAGAGATGGGCAAGCAGGGCGGATTGGCGGTGTTAAATCTCGAGGGCGTACAGACGAGATATGAGGATGCTGATGCAGTAATAAAGCAGATTATTGAGCAGGACGCTGATTCTGTAATTCCGTTTATTCAGCAGGTCTATCAGGAACCGATTAAGCCAGAACTTATTACTCATCGCATTCGCCAGATAAAGGATGGCGGACAGGTTGCAGCCGTATCAGCAATACCAGCTGCTGCCAAGAAATATGCGGAAGTTATTTTCTCCGCTGGTGCGGATATTGTTGTTATACAGTCAACAGTTACAACTGCTACGTTCATATCATCACGCAACGAATCTATTTCTATATCTGATTTCTGCAAGAATTCGCCTGTGCCGGTTATGGTGGGCAATTGTGTATCTTACGAAGGTGCATTGAGTTTGATGGAGGCTGGCGCAAGCGCGATTTTATCAGGGGTTGGTCCGGGAGCGGCTTGCACTACACGAAAAGTTTGCGGCATAGGCGTGCCGCAGATAACTGCTACTGCTGATGCTGCGGCAGCACGTGATGATTTTTATGAGAAAACTGGCAGGTATGTTCCGGTTATAGCAGATGGTGGTATGCGTACAGGCGGCGATATTGTTAAGGCGTTCGTTGCTGGCGCAGATGCTGTAATGATAGGTTCGCCGATTGCTGCTACCGCGGAGGCTCCAGGCAGAGGCTATCATTGGGGTATGGCGACATCAAGCGCCGGTTTGCCCAGAGGCACTAGAGTTCATGTTGGGATAAATGGCACGCTTAGGGAGCTTCTTTATGGTCCGGCGAAAACTGATAATGGTACGATGAATCTTATAGGTGCACTCAAGCTTGCTATGAGTTATTGTGGTGCGCGTACAATAAAGGATCTTCAGAATGCTGAGCTTATTATTGCTCCTTCGCTTCCGAGTGAAGGCAAGACGGCTCAGCGGGCACAGGGTGTAGGGCAATACAGATGAGCACTAGGCCTAGTGCAGCCACTAAGCAGCTTGTTATAATCCTTGATTTTGGTGCGCAGTATAGTCAGCTAATCGCGCGAAGAGTGCGTGAATGCAAGGTTTACTGCGAGATTCTGCCGTACGATACTCCTATTGATGAAATTGTGCGGAGAAAGCCGAAGGGGATTATATTCTCCGGTGGTCCATCCAGTGTGTATGAGGAGAATGCTCCTACCATAGACCCGCGCATTTATGAGCTTCGCATCCCCATTCTCGGGATATGCTATGGGATGCAGCTTATGGCGTCGCAGTTGGGTGGGGTGGTGGTTCCTGGCGCAAGACGTGAGTACGGGAGAACTGAGCTTGATGTTCTTGATGACTCTGATCTTTTTGCTGGTTTGAACCCTAACCTTATGTGCTGGATGAGTCACGGCGATGCTGTTCAAAGCCCGCCGCATGGGTTTAAGGTTACTGCTTCTACAGAGAACTCGCCAGTTGCTGCTATGTCTCACCCTCAGCGCAAGCTGTTTGGTGTGCAGTTCCATCCGGAAGTTGTGCATACGCCTTGGGGCATTGAAGTCATTCGGAACTTTCTTTATACCGAATGTGGGTGCCAAGGGCTGTGGACAATGGAGTCGTTTATTAAACTTGCTTGCGAGAATATTCGCAAACAAGTTGGCGACAAATCGGTTATCTGTGCGCTGTCTGGTGGGGTAGATTCGGCTACGGTTGCAGGGTTGGTGCACAGGGCTGTTGGCGATCAGTTGACGTGTATATTTGTAAACCATGGTCTTCTGCGCAAAGGTGAGGCTGAACAGGTAAGGAAGACTTTTGAGGAATTCTTCAAGATACGCCTTGTGTATGTTGATGCAGAGGATCGCTTTTTGGCTAAGTTGAAAGGTGTTACTGATCCCGAACAGAAGCGCAAGATCATTGGTGAGGAGTTTGTTAGGGTTTTTGAGGAAGAGGCTAGAAAGCTGCCGAAGGTTGACTTTTTAGCGCAGGGGACTTTGTATCCTGATGTTATAGAAAGTGGAACCAAGCAGGCTGAGAAGATAAAAACCCATCATAATGTTGGCGGTCTGCCTGAGGATATGAAGCTAAAACTGGTGGAGCCGCTTAGATATCTTTTCAAGGATGAAGTTCGTAGGGTAGCCGAAGAGCTCGGTTTGCCAAGTGATATGGTGTGGAGGCAGCCATTTCCAGGTCCGGGGCTTGCTATTAGAATCATCGGCGAAGTAACAAAGGAGAGGCTGAAGACTCTTAGAGAAGCTGATGCAATAGTCGTTGAAGAGATAAAGCGCGCAGGTCTTTATCGCAGTCTTTGGCAGGCGTTTGCGGTGTTGGTACCGATTCGCAGCGTTGGGGTTATGGGTGATCAGCGAACTTATGCATATCCGATAGTGCTACGGGCGGTTACAAGCGAGGATGCTATGACGGCTGATTGGGCAAGATTGCCTTATGAGGTATTGGAACGGATTAGCAATCGAGTAATAAACGAAGTCAAGGGAGTGAACAGGCTGGTTTACGACGTCAGCTCGAAACCTCCAGCGACTATTGAGTGGGAGTAGTTGTGCTATGGGATCTCAGAAAATTGAACTAGTTAATGACATAGCTCATGTTTTGCTTACAGAAGAGCAGATTGCAACACGAGTGAAAGAACTTGGTGAGCAGATAAGCGCCGACTATGAGGGCAAGGAACTTGTACTTGTAGGCATTTTGAAAGGTGCCGCAATTTTTCTTGCGGATTTGGTGCGCAACATAACAATTCCGGTTGACTATGACTTTGTGGCTATTTCTAGCTATGGGGCAGAGACCAGATCATCCGGGGTTGTTAGGTTGCTGAAAGACTTGGACGCAAGCATTGAGAGCAAGCATGTGCTTGTGGTTGAGGATATTGTGGATACCGGGTGGACTTTGCGACTTAGTTATATAGTGGAGAATTTCAGGTCACGTAAGGCAGCCAGCGTCCGAGTTGCGACTCTGCTGGACAAGCCTAGCCGCAGGAAGGTTGATGTTGGCTTGGACTACTATGGTTTTATTGTAGAGGATAAGTATGTAGTTGGCTACGGTTTGGACTACGCAGGTAAATATCGCAATCTGCCTTTTATTGGAGTCCTGAAGCCTGAAGTTTATGGCGGTGGCTAATAAAAATGCTTGAAAAAACAAAATTTGTTGGCTAAACCCTAGACAAATGGTGCGTCTAAGTCTATAATAAGGGTAGAGCCGGCAGATAGATAACCTCAGGTCGGCGCGTCGTAAAGGTTTATCCAGCTTCTGGTCAATTTTTCAACTACGCGCTTACATCCACTGATAGGTTCTATCCGGCACTTAATAATTCATCATTCTGCCACTTTGCCATAAACAATGGATTTGGCGGATGAATTTGTTATGTCTTCCCCGAGAGGTGAACATCGTGGAACAACTAGAATTAGCCGAACTTGAAGACAAGTCATACGAAGAACTCTTAGAGATAGGGAAAGAGCTTGGAATAGAGGATGGTGCTGAACGCAAGGAGGACCTTGTGTTCAAGATTATGGCCGCTATGACGGAGAAAGCCGGACTCATATTCCGTCAAGGGGTTTTGGAGATATTGCCGGATGGATGGGGATTTCTAAGAAGCGGCAATCTTACTCCGTCTAACTCTGATATATATGTGTCTCAGTCGCAGATAAAGCGGTTTGGACTGAAGACCGGCGATACGGTTTCTGGAGAAGTTAGGCCGCCGAAGGACAGCGAAAAATATTTCAGCCTGCTTCGAGTTAAGGCTGTGAACTCGATGGATCCGGATAAAGTAAGACATCGCAAAAACTTCGACGATCTCACCCCAATATACCCTAATGAGCGTCTCGTGCTGGAGACGACGCCGGATAATCTATCAGCTAGGTTCATTGATTTAATCGCGCCGATTGGCAAAGGTCAGAGAGGTCTTATCGTTGCGCCTCCTAAAGCTGGCAAGACAACGCTGCTCAAGGTTATAGCCAACAGCATCACAACTAATCATCCGGAAGTTCATTTGATAGTGCTGCTGATAGATGAGCGGCCGGAAGAAGTTACGGATATTCGTAGATCGGTGAATGGAGAGGTTGTGAGCTCTACATTTGATGAGATGCCGGAAAACCACATGCGGGTTGCAGATCTTGTGCTTGAGAAAGCTAAGAGGCTTGTAGAGTGCGGCAAAGATGTTGTTGTTTTGCTTGATAGTATAACCAGACTTTCTCGCGCATCGAACCTTACCGTAAACCCGAGCGGTAGGACGCTTTCTGGAGGGTTGGATCCGTCGGCTCTTTATAGACCGAAGCGGTTTATTGGTGCAGCTAGGAATATTGAAGAAGGTGGGAGTCTGACGGTTATCGGCACTGCACTTGTTGAGACAGGCAGTCGCATGGATGATGCTATTTTTGAAGAGTTCAAGGCTACGGGCAATATGGAGTTGGTTCTTGACAGATCTTTGGCTGAACGAAGGATATTCCCGGCGATAGATGTAAAACGCTCAGGGACAAGGCATGATGAATTTCTTTACGATGAAGAGGATCTCAAGCGTATATGGCATCTTCACCGTCTGCTGGCTGGGTTGGATTCTGCTGAGGCAGCGGAACTATTGATTGATCGATTACGTCATACTAAGTCGAACAAGGAATTTCTCAAACTGGTGGATAAGACAATAAAGTCGGACGATAATAGCTAATTTGTTGGGAAAGTTTCCACTGCTGAATTAAAATAGTTATTGGAGGCGAAAAACGGTGGAAGAAAAGGATTTTGAGTTCGACGAGAACAGCGGCGACGAAGAAGAGGATAGCGAAGGTGTTCCGTTTGAAGAAGGGATACCGGATTTTGGGAAGCCTCCAGATCGTTCCGAAGGCGAGCGAGATCGTGATTTGGACGAAAAGGAAGTTTCGGTTGTAGGCGTTTTTGAGCATCTGGAGCCAGGGGCTTCTCAGCCTGCAGCGTTTGTTCTTCTTAGAGATAATGCCGCCAGGTGTGTGCCGATTTGGATTGGACGTGCCGAAGCTTTTGCTATCTCGATTGCTTTGGAAGGTGCCACTGCCGACCGACCTCTCACTCATGACCTGATGAAAAATATACTTACGCGGCTGGGAGGTAATGTGGAGAAAGTAATCATTGACGACTTGTGGCATGACACCTACTATGCAAAGATATATGTAGCTGTTGATGGACAGACGATCGAGATAGATTCTCGTCCGAGTGATGCGATAGCGCTTGGGCTTCGTGCGAAGGCTCCCATATTCATGGCAGAGGCTGTTTTGAGTCAGGCTGCTGTATATGAGGAATAGCCAATCAGATTTTGTAGATATTCCTGCGATTGGTTTGCCTGAGAACACGGCATTTCTAGATCTTCCGCATAATCAACTAAACCTCAATTTTACTCTCGGCTGCGGGCAGACATTTAGATGGAAAGTTGACAATGAAGGTTGGTGGAGTGCGCCGTATGCCGACAAAGTTATAAGAATCAGGGAGTTTGAAGGCGGATTTTTGTGGCAGACCATTCCCGGCGAGCCGGATTTCTCTATTATTTTAGATTGTTTTCGACTCGATGAAGATATACTTGCTATTTATGACCATTTGTCTAGGTGCGATGATTATGTGGCAATGTTGGTTGAGAAGTATAGAGGGCTGCGCATAATTCGACAGAAGCCAGAAGATACGCTGTTTTCGTTTATTTGTTCTGCAGCTAATTCAGTCTGCCGAATTTCAACCGGAATAGAAGAGCTTTCCCGTCGGTATGGTCGCTTTATAGTCGAAGTTGGAGGAGTTAAGTATTACTCATTTCCGGGGATTGATTCGCTCGCGAATGCCGATCTCGGCGAGATTTCCAGAATTCCATGCCTTTATTGGCGCGGCGGTTTTGTGGGCAATGTTGCACGGAGTATTATGTCGCGTAATGCTGGTTGGTTTGAATTGCTGCGAAGTATGGATTATCTGCAGGCAAAAGCCGAGCTTATGGCTTTGAAAGGTGTAGGTGAGAAGGTAGCCGACTGTGTGTGTTTGTTTTCGTTGGACAAGAATGAAGCTGTGCCTGTAGATACGCATATACGCAGAATTGCTTCTCGGCTTTATCTCACAGATATGAACGCTAAAACGCTCACGAGCACGGTTTACAAACGCATAGCCGAGGCTATTAGAGATAAGTTTGGGCCATACGCTGGGTGGGCACAGCAATTTTTGTACTATGATGAGTTGCTTAATTGGAGCGGTCGTTCTAAAAAGAGGGGGTAGCTTCGGTTAGAACGTTTTTGTTTCAAAAACTTGTTGGTTAGGTAGTAAAAGAAGAAGCGGCGGCTTAACAAGCCGCCGCTTCTGTTGGTCGTTTGTGCTGTTTTACTACCTGAGCACGTGATCGTCGTAAGTATCGGCAGTACCATTTGTGCCAATCGAACAAGTCGGTCTGGTTGACATGTCGCCGATTGTGTAGGTTCCATTCGACGGGCAAGTGGGCAGAGTGTCTTCGGATGGACCTTTCATGTATTCATTCACTAAGTCTGCAGCCGTTGGTGTGTCGGTTGCGGATTTCCTGTTGTCCATCGCCCACTGCTCTTTTGCGGTTTCAATCTGCCGCAGGTTACCAGTGCAGCTTTTTGCTCTGGATGACTCTCTTGCTCTCAGGAAGTTCGGGATTGCGATTGCAAGCAGGATCGCAATGATTAAGACCACGATCATGATCTCAATCAGTGTGAAACCCTTGCTTTGTTTTTTACCTCGAAATGCCAGCATTTCTTTCTCCTTTCTATCTAGTCTATCTAGGTCTAGCATATTGTTATCTCACATTGTTTCCTATAATGATGATTCCATATCATCACGTCAGTTTAGAACATGATTATCATAGTCGGCAGCAGTACCATTAGTGCCGACCGAGCAAGTTGGTCTTGTATTCACACTGCCGATTGTGTATGTTCCGCCGGCAGGACACTCTGGCAGCGTGTCTTCGGCTGGTCCTTTCATAAACTCATCAACCAAGTCCGCAGCAGTTGGTGTACTGTCTGCATTCTTTTTGTTATTCATAGCCCACTGCTCTTTTGCCGTTTCGATTTGCCGCAGATTAGCCATGCATGCCTTTGCTCTGGAAGACTCTCTGCTTCTTATAAAGTTTGGAATAGCTATTGCGAGGAGGATTGCGATGATCGAGACTACTATCATAATCTCAATCAGAGTGAATCCGTCTCGTTTTTTGTTTATAACTTCGGAGAACATACCTACAGTCCCTCCGAGCCTACATTGTAGTAAAGCTCCATTAATGCCATGAACTTTTGCCAACTTCACGGCAATCTATTCCGTTCGCGCCTATTTAGGTTTGATTGGACTACACTACACTGTAAAGAAATGTTTTCAGGCGGCAGACTTACGCTGCCGCCTGAAAACAGCCCAAGATTTCTACTTGAGCACGTGATCGTCGTAAGTATCGGCGGTGCCATTCGTGCCAATCGAACAAGTCGGTCTAGTTGACATGTCGCCGATTGTGTAGGTTCCATTCGACGGGCAAGTGGGCAGAGTGTCTTCGGATGGACCTTTCATGTATTCATTCACTAAGTTTGCAGCCGTTGGTGTGTCGGTTGCGGATTTCCTGTTGTCCATCGCCCACTGCTCTTTTGCGGTTTCAATCTGCCGCAGGTTGCCAGTGCAGCTTTTTGCTCTGGATGACTCTCTTGCTCTCAGGAAGTTCGGGATTGCGATTGCAAGCAGGATCGCAATGATTAAGACCACGATCATGATCTCAATCAGTGTGAAACCTCCCCGTCGTTTCTTACTGGTAAAGCACAGCATAATGTTACGTTTCACCTCCTCCGGATTTCGTGCGTTAAAAGTGATCACTGAGTGCTTGTATTAAGTGCGTTTACTATTCTCAGCACCCTGAGTCAATCTGGTTTTTCCATAGACGAGGAGGGGATTAACATTCTTTTTTCGTAAGACGTGTTGTTTTTTATGTGGTTAGTCGCCAGACACTAGCGACCTTGCGAATACTTCCGGTGAGAAGTCTTCCAAGTCGTCTATTTGTTCTCCAGTGCCTACCAGCTTTATTGGGAGACCGATTTCATCTTTTATTGTGATAACTACGCCGCCTTTGGATGTTCCATCAAGCTTAGCCAGTGCGATTCCTGTAACGTTAACCGCAGAAAGGAACTCTTTCGCTTGGATAATGGCGTTTTGTCCAGTTGTAGCATCGAGCACCAAAATCACTTCATCCGGCTTTCTACCCAAAGCGCGCTCTGCTACCCGTCCCATTTTTTTCATCTCTTCCATTAGATTAGCTTTGGTATGAAGTCGTCCTGCTGTATCTGCTATTATGAAGTCGGTGCCGCGTGCTATTCCTGCTTGTATTGCATCAAACAAAACCGCCGATGGGTCTGCTCCAGGTCTATGTTTCACCATATCTACGCCGACTCGTCCAGCCCAGACTTCAAGTTGATCTATCGCAGCTGCTCGAAATGTATCCGCCGCAGCCACAAGAACCTTGCTTCCCTGTTTTTTTAGCCTGTGCGCTAATTTGGCTATGGTTGTAGTTTTGCCTACGCCATTTACTCCTACGAATAGGTAAAGTGTCGGTGGCTTTGGGGACACACACAGTCCAGTGTCCTTGTCTTGGCTAAGGATTCTAACGAGTATAGATTCAAGCTTCTCAATTACTTGCGATGAGTCTTGCAGTCGTTCTTGTCGTGCTGATGACCGCAGTTCATCTACTATTTTCGAAGCGGTATGAATGCTGACGTCGCCTAGTATAAGAATTTCTTCTAGCTCATCAAAAAGCTCATCGTCTACAGCACCGCGTCCAGCGAAAAGCTGGTCAAGTTTTTGAAATATGCCTCTTAGGATACGCATTAGACCTACCTACATTCTCCGAAATGATATGATGCAACTTGTATGGTATGATCTCAATTGCTTACAGCATCATCTATGCCTGCTATAAGTCCAGATTCTCCTGCCGCAACTGCTCGATAAAGCTTCTCCGTTTTCTCTGCGATGTTATCGTAACTGTATTCCTGTATGCCCATTTCTTTTGCTTCGGCTCCAAGTTTGGCTGTCAGCTCAGGGTCTGAAAGTGCCTGCTTAAGCTTTGTCTCCAGGTCATCCACGTTCTTACTTTCGAATATTAGCCCTTTGTCTTTGACTACTTCGAGAACAGGTGGTATGTCGCTTCCTATAACGCATTTGCCATAAGCTACGGCTTCAAGCAGTGTTATCGGCAGTCCTTCTATTGTTGAAGGATGTACATAGCAGTATGCGTTGGAATACAGCTCGTGCAGAATATCACCATATACATACCCTGTGAATATAACCCCATCGCCAGCTATTGATTTGAGTTCTTCTACATACTCATCAGAATGACTTGATCCGCCTGCTATGACGAGTTTTTTGTCTGTGTTGAGTCTGTTATATGCTTCGATCAGAAAATGTGCCCCTTTTTCCGGCACCAGTCGAGCAACAAAGAGCAAATAGTCGCCGCCCTGCAGTCCAAGTTCTCTAATTAGTGAAGGTGGCTTGACTATCGGTGGCTTTATTGCGCTTGGTATATAATTTACAGGTTTGTGATATTTGCTTTGCAGATACTCTTTCAGGAATCTGGAGACAGCTATTGTGGCGTGAGGGAAATTTACTGCTGCGTATTCGCCGAATTTCAAATACGCTTTGGCACGCCGTCCCCACTTTTCGCGCTGCCAATCAAGTCCATGCACGGTTGCTATGGTGCGTTTGTCAAAAATCCTTGGTATCAATGAAAGCGTTGCAGGACCGATTGCATGGTAGTGTACTATATCGTAAGGTTCGAATAGGAGATGCAGAGTGGCGATTGCCGTATGTGTTATTGCATCCAGATTCTTTGATTTGATTGTCGGGAGTTTTTTTAGCCTAATGCCTTTGTAGAATTCTTCGTTGGTTGTTGTATAATAAGGCCGACAATATACAGTCACGTCGTGTCCCATCATTACGAACCGCGTCGCAAGCTCTTCGACGTGCTGTTCGATCCCTCCCCAAGTAGCGGGTATACCTTTTGTGCCTAAAATAGCAATCTTCATACGTGTAAGAGTATCGGCAGGGTGGGCAGTTTACTGCAAGTATTTTGTTGGCAATCGGTAGATAATACGTTGTTTATTAAGAAGAACACCCTTACGCAAGTATATCCTGCAGCATAAAGCGGTGTCAAGGTGTGATTGTAGTTTTCGCACGGCAGGATTTTTATCTGTGTTTAGCTAATGAAATAAAACATCAAGTATATGTTTGATGGTGGGGAGGCTGAACTGCTGTGTCTGTTGGTAAGTCTGCTTTTGTTCGTTTTATTGTTGTAACAGCGATTTTCATCGTTTTATCTCCTTCGTTTGCTGACGAAGCTTCTACAGCTAGGCGATTTGAGTTTGCAAAAAAGAGTGTGCCTCAGCTTGTCGCTTTTTTGAAGGATATGCCAAAAGGCGCCGATTTGCATACTCACGTGTCCGGCGCTGTATATGCCGAGAGCCGATTGGATGCGGCGATTGACAGCGGGCTATATTTTGATACAAAGACTGGCACTTTTACATCTGTACAGGGTCAAAATACTGTTCCTGCCTCTGAGTTGCGCACGAACTCTGCTTTGGCTAGTTTGTACATAGACACGGTTAGCATGCGGGGCTATCGTCCATCCGCTGCTAAAAGTGGGCATGATCATTTCTTTGCTACTTTTGGATTGTTTGGAGTGCCGGGGAGTGTGCTTTCAAAAGACTTGATGCTTGCGGAGGTTATTGGAAGAGCAAAAGCGCAGAATGTTCAGTATATGGAACTGATGACTGGTGTAGCGCCGGATGATGCCTACAACGTCGCTTCGGCTCCGGTGCCTATTGATGATTTTGAGAAAGCGTTCGAGATAATGAGGTCACGATTTCCTGCACTGATTTCTGCTTCTAAGTCATATCTGGACGATATTGATAAAAAATCTGCTCGCCTGCTTGGATTTGATTCGCCTATTACATCTACAAAGAATCCTATTACTGTGCGTTACATAGCTACTGTGTATAGACTTTCGTCTAATGAATCATTTTTTGCACAGATGGCATGTGCGATGGCGATTGCCAGTGCCGATCCTCGCGTTGTAGGGGTTACGATGCTTGGTCCAGAGGATGATGTTATGTCTAGGCAGAATTTTGATATGCAGATGCGTATTGTTGATTTTCTTTGGCGACGGTTGGGCAAACCTAAGATGGCGCTGCATGCGGGCGAGCTTACTTTGGACGTTTCGCCTGTTGAGGTGATGCGTTCACGCATACGCAAGTCTATCGAAATTGGTCATGCGCAGAGAATAGGACATGGGGTATCGGTTGCTTGGGAGGATGATTTGATTGGACTTCTGCGTGAGATGAAAGCGCGCCGAGTGGGTGTAGAGATATGCCTTACCAGTAATGAGGGGATATTGAATGTTTCTGGTTCAACCCATCCGTTTTTGTTGTATTGCAGCTATGGTGTACCAATGAATCTAAATACCGACGACGAAGGTGTGAGTCGAAGCAACATTACTATGGAGTATGTGAAGGCTGTTAGGGATTTCAATCTTTCATATCGCCAACTCAAGAACTTGGCACGCAACGGCATAGAGTATTCGTTTCTTCCTGGGGAAAGTCTTTATATCAATGGGAATTACGCGTTAGTCAGGCCAGAGTTCAAGGGTATACGCAGTGTGCATTGGGTAGCGAGCACGGCTGCAAAACGGCTTATGGCAAAATCAGAGAAGCTTTATATGCAGGTTCGGCTTGAGCGTGCATTTGTAGATTTTGAGAATTGAAAGCAGGAAGTTTATGTGCGGCGGTAATATTCGTATGCGTTTTATAAGCGAGCCAATAGAGCCGGTTGTAGCAACAATGGATACATCTAGGATTGCTATTGGAGAACCTGCTATGCCTACTTTGTTTAAGTGGCGAGGCAGAGAATATGTTGTTGTTGAAGTGTTTGAAACTCGCAGGCAGACGTCTCACTGTCGCTGTGGTTCTGACGAACAGTATGTGCGTAGGCACTGGTTCAAGGTCAGAACTGCTGATGGTAGTGTGATGCAGATATATTTTGATCGCCAGGCAGCTTCAGCACGAGAGAAGAAGAAACGCTGGTGGCTTTACTCAATTATTGAACAATCGGCATGAATTGCGCATGTTTTAATGCATTCGTTTTATCTATTTTCGATTGTAAATATGCGTTTTTGAAAAATATTTTCATAATATACTTGCAAATTTGTTGATTTCTTGCTATTATATGTTGTTACGATTCAACAGAGTGCTTCGGTATCCTGGTCAATCGGTAGATTGCTCGACCTTCTGCGACTGATCGAATTCCGTGAGTGGCTATGAGAGCTACGTGCCTCGTTGGACGAATTGGGAGTATCCCAGAAAGAAGGCAAGCAAATGGCTAACAAATCACTGTACGTAGGCAATATGGCCTACAGCACTACCGAGAACGATCTTCGAACTCTATTCGAACCGTTTGGACCAATCGCTGATGTTAGAATCATCGGAGACAAGGGTTTCGGATTCGTAGAGATTCCTGAAGAGAACATGGCAGCCGCCATCGAAGCTACTAACGGCAAAGATTTTGGCGGACGGACACTGACAGTAAATGAAGCCCGACCTCGTACTGAGCGATCAGGTGGTGGGCGTGGCGGACGCGGCGGTTATGGCGGCGGACGCTGGTAGATTCTGGTTAATCTGATCAGTATAAGCGCACTGAGCACTCGCTCAGTGCGCTTTTTTCGCGATAGTTGAAAGATTTCTGACCTTTATAAACTGGCTTTGGTTACTGCTCTTTTTACCAATCTATGCGCTAATCTTGTGGGTTCTGGTAGTTTGTGTCCTCGGCTGCATTCCAGTATTATTCGCTCTGCCGGCTCAAACCCGATTTTGTGCCCTGGTGAGATGAATATCGGGTTTGCGCTGCTTTTTGTACGTATTACGCTGCCGATTCTTTCATCGCCCTCAGTGAGCACTGTCCGATCGCCAAAGTTTGGTCCTGGTTCTTCGTATTCGCCTATAAGCCTTGACTTCGCACAGCCTATCGTAGGACGATCAAGGAGAAGTCCTAGATGACTGGCAAAGCCAAAACGACGAGGATGAGCCAAGCCGTGTCCGTCAACTATGAATACATCCGGCTCGTTTTCAAGCAGTTCAATTGCTGATAGAACTGCAGGTATTTCTCTGAAAGCCAGCAGTCCTGGCACGTATGGGAAAGTTACATGACGATTAGCGGCGGCTGTTTCGATTAGTGTCATATCTGGGACGGTAAGCACTACTACTCCTGCAGTCGCTTTGTTGGTTGTTCTAGAATAACCAACATCTATTCCTCCGACCAGCCGGATTTTTCCAGGGTCGCCATCGATAATCAATTTTTTACGCAGCTTGTCCTGGAGCCTTTTGGCTTCTGCAGGCGTTACATCCCATGAATGCAAATTATCAAATTTCATTTTTGTCGATTCCAGATAGTACGTAGGTACATCTATCCTCACAAAATAAGGTTACCCTGATGGTTACTGCTTGAAACTGTTTCATGAGAAGAAGTTCTGATTACTCCTGTATAATTAGAATGTCGGAGGCATTTATAATGCGTCATAACGAGCCAATCGAAATTAACTGCGGAGATATTGCTGAAATGCGTAAAGCGCACCCGTGTGGCAGCTTTACTTGGAAGGTGGTTAGAATTGGTGCCGATATAGGTATGGTATGCGTCAAATGTGGGCGCCGCGTTGATCTTGATAGAGCTACTTTTATGAACAGGCTGCGCAAGCTGAGACAAAGTGATTCCTGAAACAGGTATTCCTTACAGACAAAGTCTGCCTGCTTATAGGGAATATTTACTTTGGACAATTGAATATCGCAATAAAGGGACGATAATGGCAAACCTCGGGAAACCGTGGGGCGCAAAGCCAAAGGGCCTAAACGGAAAGGCTCCCATTATTGAGCTTTTGGAGCGTGGCGAGATTTGAATAATGGGAGCAAACCCGCATGGCAGCCTAGCTGCCGAAACCCAAAATCAACCGACACCGACAAAGGCAAACCTCGAGAAATCGGGGGACGCAATGCTTAGGGTCTACGGTCGCCATGTGGCGGCTAGGACAGCCTGGCTGCCGAAGGGTCGAGCAGACGAAACTCCGGAATGTTCCGGAATATGCCGTTCTCTGTTTGCCTGCCGGTGTCTGAAAGGGGTGATCGTCCTGACTCCGGCGGGCGGCTGCCTGGATAGGGATCCTAAGAGTGGGTGCGTTTTGCGCTCAGTGAAGCAGGGTTCCGATTCGGGCGGCCGCTCCGCGCGTACAATTCACATTATTTCCCCAACGCTTGTATCAATTGGTTGGCCATATTGTCCTATTCCAAACCCATCAAATATTGGGAAGGCTTTTATTCGCAGATTCAATGATAGTCCTTTATTGTTCCAATAGCCCTGTTGATCCGTCCATGTTATTGCCATTTCCCAGCAGTGAAGATCGCGTACTATTTGGATGTTTCTATAATCGAATTGATTGGTATATCCGTTCCAGCCGCCATTGGCGCGAATGTGCCAGAGTTTGCCTACAGGTGTATCAAGCTGAGTTTTTACGCTTGCAAACTTGTGGCGTTCTAGATCATACCTGGAGCCTATATCTAGCTTCAGTTGGTTTTGTGGGCGCAGTCGTATTTGACTTACAAGTGCGCGCCACCTGGATCGGTTTAGGTCGTAGGCTGTAGATGCATAGATAAGCAGATTGTCAGATGGGGAGAATGTTGTTCTAAGTGCGAGATCCTGCCATCTATAATCTTTTTCGCCGAAGTTGAATCCTCCGTATAAACTCAGCTTGAATCGGTCTGTTTCTCGTATGTCAAGCCGTCCGTTTATCACGTTATATTGGCCAGTATAATCGAACCTAAACGGTGTGTAACCCCGAGGGTTTAAGTATCTGTAGCTTATTGCTGCACTTGATCGGCTGCCTATCTGTCTGTGCAGATCAACTGTTGTGCCGATCATATATTGTGCTGTGCCGTCACCATAAAAGTATTGTTTGAAATCGGCTGATGCAGTGAGCTTCAGTCTATCGGACAAGTCAAGTATTGCAGAAGGCATGTTTAGATTAAATGTGGCGCGGCTTGTGTCTACTCTGCCTAGATCTTCACGATATACTCCGGCTGTAATGCCCATATTAAGAGGCAATTTCTGCAAAAAACCTATGTGCAGACGTTCAGACGATGTGCTAAGTTCCATTTCTGGAAGCTGTTCTAGTCCAGCAAATCTGCCGCCGCCGATAAACGATTCTGCTGAAAAGTCGCTGATTTTGCTGGCTTTGATTTTCCAATCGAATGTCTGACTAGTATGCTGATACTCAGCACGTGATATTAGCTGCGATACCACAAAATCGCTTGAGCCGCCTCCGGAAAACACCGGATTTACTGATCTGAAGTAGTCAAAGTTTATCAGCGCTAAGCCACTGTCTCCGAATCTGGCTGTATGCTGTAGGTTTGACGTAAGCGTTTTATATGTGCCGTAGCCTTCCTCAATAGAGTATCGTGCGCCAAAGCTTGTCGCGCTGTTTCTGCCGATTGATACGAGCCTAAGCTCGTTGGCAAGAGACGTCGAGTCTGGCGAATAAAGAAAACTGTGGCGGCGAAAATCTGAGAGTAAAGAAACCTTTGTACTGCCTATTGTTTGATTGTGAGTGAATCTGGCTGACAGAGAGTTTGTGTTAAGTGTTCTATCGTCGAGCATATATATTTGAAAGCTTCCGACGCCAGCCTTCAAATTATATATATGCTCATAGCCATATCCAATGCCTTTCTGTGACATCAAATCTAGTTTCAGATTGCCGGTGCTGTGTCTTGTTGCCACTATTGAGTAAGCTGTTTTCAGGAAAAGCCCTTCTGATGCGTTCTGTCCAATGTTTGGCAGAAGTATCTGCCTGTTATTGAGCTGACGTATTGGTACAGCTATACGCGATATCTTTAAAATTGTTTTCCCAAGAGCGAAAAATACTGCATCTTTGGCGATTAGCCTTCTATCAGGCCAAATAGATACTTTTCCTGCTTTGATGTAATAGTGAGGATGGTCTAGATCACATGTAGTGAAGCCTCCACCATTCACCTCCACCTCTTTATCCGCTACACCTGTTATACTTGCGCCAGATAGGAATATAGGCGCTCTAATCATCTGTGGGAAATAACTCGGATCAATGCGCGATTCTGCTTTCTCAAACCGCCATTCTTTTGTGTCTATGTTGATCTGGAGTGATTCACCTTTAATTTCCTGTCCATTTACATAAAAAACTACATTTCCCGTGAATATAGCTGTTCTAGCTTTCATATCTGCTGCTGCAGAATCGCAGGTAATAGAGAATATCCCATAGGTGGCACGAACATTGCCTTTTGCTGTAGCGGTTCTTACTTTGCCATCTTCAAATTCTACTCGCCAAAGATCGGCGTCCAGTCGTAGCACATCGTTTTCTACCGGCATCTCGACGCCGCCAGTTACTGTAACAGTAGGTGTACCAACAGGTTTGTAACCTGTTGGCTGAAGAGAAGGTCTGTAGGGTGTTTCGCCAGTGCTTGTGTTGTCAATATGTGCTGTTGGCAGGCTCGAATCTTGAGCATATCCGCCGCAGTGCATTGCCAATATTATCATCACTAATATCAGCAGTTTCTGTCTGCTCACTCGATTTTCCACATCAAATAAGTTCCAGCAATTGCGAATACTGCTACTTCCAACCATCCTGCGATGATTGGTGGGATATGACCAGCAGAACCAAGGGCTTTGCCAAACACTACAACGTTCCAATAAACCGCCAATACAAGAATGCCTATCAAAACGCCCATGAAACTGCCACTGCGGCCATATCTAAGTGCAAGCGGCGCTGCGCATAGAATTATGAGTATGCACGACAGTGGCAACGAAAGTTTGAAATGATAGCTGGTGCGCCAGTTGTCATCGAGTGCCTTATTGCTGGAACCAAACAGCTTTATATGGCGTCCTAGTTCGGCAGCAGTCATCTCTTCAGTTGATTTTCTTGTGTCCAGCAGCCTTGCAACCGGCGTTAAAATGTTCAGCTTGGCGACTTTGAATTTCGCCTCATATTCTGTGAACCCTTTATTGTTTGTTTTTCTCATTACTCCGTTTCTGAGTATCCAAACGTTTCCCATCTGTTCAGCTGATTCTGCAGTTGTGAGAGTAGGGTAGCCATTTGGCTGAATTTCATAAATCATCAGATCATGCAGTACTGTTTTTGCACCTTCTCTGTCTACTCTTTTTGCATAAAACCAATATTTGTCATAGTTGAAAAAGACATTGGCTTGGATTGGCGGTGCGCCTGGCGATCGGTAGATTTTATTAATCACTTGTTTACTGCGCGTTTCAGCCCAAGGAGAAAGCTTCTCCTGTATTAGAAAGTGTGCTGCTGATAAAATCAAACCAACGATGAAGATAGGTAGGAATATTCTGCGCACGCTGATCCCTGCTGTTCGCATTGCTGTTATCTCGCTGTCTCTTGCTAATCGAGTTACCGCGAGAGAGCACCCGAACAATGCGCCGGATGGCAATATCATCCATGCAAATGAAGGGATTTTGAGCACAAGAAGCTCTGCAGCATCGCCGAATGACGCCTGCAGTCTGATGAGATCGCTGATGAAGTAGTAGAGGAAGTTGCCGAGCATCATTACTACTACAACCAGCATCCCTGCCAGTGTTGGAACTACCATCTCGCGAAAGACATATCTATCAACGAGTTTCATCCACGATCTTTCAGACTTTCGTAAAGATTCTAATCCAAGGCGATTATAACATACAGCGGCATCTCCTGGTAGAGAGCTGCTTGGATTTTAAGTTTAGAGAATGGTTTTATTTCTGGAGAAATTATGGCTTCAAGTTTTTGCTGCATAGGTTGGTGCTTTGTGAAGGATACTACTAGTTATGCGTTGAAGTGTATAATGACTGTTGCTACTGCAGATGTTTTGTTATTAAGTTGGAGGGATTGCTGTATGGAGAGAATAGAATACGGCGGCTGGCATAATTGTGTTCGTCTTACAAATGGTATTGTTGAGCTTATAGCTACGACGGATGTTGGTCCTAGGATAATCAGGTTTGGATTTGTTGGTGGAGAAAATGAGTTTCACGAAGATCCATCGCAGATGGGCAAGACTGGTGGCAGCGAATGGCGTGGTTACGGAGGGCATCGGCTTTGGGTAGCTCCTGAGGCGAAACCTCGATCATATCACCCGGATAACACACCAGTGCAGTATGATATGATCGGCAATACGCTTCGGCTTATGCCGGAGGTTGAATCAACTTCCGGTATGCAAAAGGAAGTCGAAGTCGAGATTGAGCCGAACTCAGCCCATGTAGTTGTAACCCATAAAATCACTAACAGGTTACTTTGGCCAGTTGAATTGGCTCCTTGGGCTATCACAGTTATGCATGCTGGCGGCAAAGCTATTTTCCCGCAGGAACCTTATTCTCCACATCCTGATATTCCAGACGAGCCAGGGCAGAAGATTGATCCAAGATATTATCTTCCGGTTCGCAGCCTGGTTTTGTGGTCATACACTAAACTAAATGATCCCAGATTGGTGTTTACATCCAAGTATATTTTATTGAAGCAAGATACTCAGGCTGCAAAACCGCAGAAGATTGGGCTTTCGAACGAGCAGAACTGGGCGGCTTATGCAAGAGATGGCAGATTGTTTGTAAAGAAAGTTATTTATCGATCTGATGCCTGCTATCCTGATAATGGATGCAATTTCGAGACGTTCACAAATTCAGATATGCTTGAGCTGGAAAGCTTGGGACCAATGGTAGAGCTAGCCCCAGGTCAGACGGTAGTTCATGTTGAAGACTGGTACCTTTTCGATGGAGTGACGTTCAGCGATACAGATGAAAGCATAGATGCGAATGTTCTGCCGAAGGTAAAGACTGTTCTTTGATTAGGCTCGCGGATGTGCTTTTTTATATGTTTCACGGAGATGCTCGCGTGTGACGTGAGCGTATATTTGGGTGGTTGCTACGCTCGCATGTCCAAGCATTTCCTGTATTGATCGCAGGTCAGCACCGTGATTCAGAAGATGGGTGGCGAATGAGTGTCTGAGGACGTGAGGGGTTATATGCTTTTTGATTCCTGCCTCACGTGCGTATTTCTTCACGATCTTCCAAAAGGCAGCTCTTGTCATAGTACTGCCGCGGTTTGTAAGAAACAGATGCTCGCTGCGGCGGTTTCGTGCATACTCTGGCCTTACCTCGGATAGATATCTGTTTATGAACTCAATGGCTATTTCTCCCAGCGGTACAACACGTTCTTTGGCGCCTTTTCCCACAGTTCTGACAAAGCCTACTGCAAGGTTTACATCTTCAACCTTTAGATTGACCAGCTCAGAGACGCGTAGTCCAGTTGCATAGATTGTTTCTAGCATAGCGCGATCACGCAGTCCATTAGGCTTTGAGATATCTGGTTGGCTGAGAAGTGCTACAACATCATCTTCGGTTAGTGTTTTTGGCAGTTTGCGTTCGGGACGTGGATTTTCAACTGACTGCATTACTTCAGAGTTGACCTCGCCTTCCCTGGACATAAATTTGAGAAACGCTCTGATAGCTGCAAGTTTTCGGGCAGTGCTTGATACTTTGTAATCGGATTCACGAAGATGTGCTTGGTACTCAAGAATTGTTTCTTCTGTAATCTCTCTGGCATCTTGTATTCTGTGATCTATAGCGAATGCGACGAACTGTGCCATATCACTGCCATAGGCAGCTGTTGTGTTCTGCGAAAGTCCGCGTTCAATAAGCAGATAATCTAGGAATCTCTGTAGTTGTTCGTCCAGCATTTTATCGCCTTCGTTGGTAGATATGAATGGTTGGCGCCATATACTTGAGATCATGAGGCAGTTGCTCTGCTGCCCCAAAGTCCAGTCCAATAAATTGCAATCTTGGTGCGAATATTGTTTTCTCGGTATAGTTAGCGGCAACCTGTCTCATAAACTCAAGGGCATTTGGCTCGCGTATGCGCAGTGCGTCTTCGTATTCATAGTCGGATATTATTATGTACATTGGTCGGTCGGTCGCCGGCACAGAAGCTTGCCAAGAAGGCAGATTACCTTTGTTTTCGCCTGTACCTATAACTAGACGCCATGGAGATTTGCTCATTTCTTTGTATCTATCCCATGCTGATGGTAATCCGTTTATCTCAGGAGTATAAGGAGGCGAGTAAAACCATGGCACAGTTGCTAAACCGACAGATGTGCTCGGTGGTGCATCTTCTTTCAGCCATTTAAACGCTTGGTTTCTTGGGTCTGGCATGGTAAATAGTTTGGTAAAGGCTGCTGCGTATAAGATTGTATATACAATAATGCCAATGCTGCACAATGCCCATCCTACCTTTGCTATGCGAACTCGTTGGTGATGCAGAAGTTCATATATCTCTATCATAAGTCTTGCGATGAGCACAGCCACAGGCGGCATCAAAGGCATTGCGTAGCGTGTAAATCGAACCTGCGAAAATGCAATCAGCATAAAATACGGCACTGCAAAAGCCAGGATCATCCAATCTTCCCTTCGGTGTCTGGTTATAGCTAGTGCAACTGCTAGCAGTGATGCTGCCAATATAGGCACTCCAAGTCCAAACCCGAACGCGCTTGATAGGACGTCTAGCCAGCCCGGACCTCGGCCTGCGAACACTAATCCATGACCAGCCGCAGCATGCCCAAGTTCATATAGGAATCCAGACACATACTTATTTGGCCATATCAAGATCCCAGGCGACGCCACCAGGAGTCCTATAATTGTTCCTATGATCGATATTACAACTGATAGCACGACGTTGCCCTTTGGGTTATTTCGTTTTGAAATAACTATTGCTGTGAGAACTGATAGAAGAACTAATGCACAATTGTATTTCGTCCCTGCAGCAATTCCTGCCGCTAATCCAGCAATAATACAGTTTTTGGTGGTTGGCTTGCTAAGTATGGCTGCTGCAGCAAGGATTGCGCAGGTTGTCCAGAACGCTGATGGCACATCAACTGTTGCAAAGTGAGAATGAACAATGCATAGAGGCATTATTGCGTAGATCAAACATGCGATCAATCCGACAGCAAAGCCGAACAGCCGACGTCCAAGAAGATATATGACAGGTATGGTCAGTATTCCAAGCGATGCTGTAACCAGGCGAGCAATCAAATAGACACTCGCATCGTCAATTTTCATCCCATACGCTTCCGCTAAACGCATTACGGCTGATGCAAGGTTCATATAACCCGATGGGTAATTAAAAAACCCCGGATCGAGCTTAAGTGCGAACGGGTTCAAGTTTATAATAGAACCTACTTGGAAAATCTCATCTGGGTGATATGTAAATTTGTGCAGTTTTCCTGGCAGTTCCCATCCTATGCCACAAAGTCTGAATGCGGCGCCAATTATAGTGCACGCGCACACAGCGACGGCTGCTATTACGCTTCTGCGATCAACTCTTCGGTTGAATGTCGCTTCCATGCGCTTCCCAGTTCCTCTCACACATTGCTCCCTGAATGAGCCAGAATATGCCGATGACCATCAGCATATCGCCTATGCTACCAACTTGCGGTGTGATAAGCGGCGGACGGGGTAGGGGGATTATGTCTGAGAGCCAGCCAAATCTTGCATCATTTACATTGTTAATCCATAAGTGTTGCATCATTGGTGAAGCCGTGTCTTCATGTATTCCTGCGGCTTGGGCAGCTTTTATCAGGACAGGCATTTTTCCGCCGTTTGCGGCGATTGGGATGAAGTTAAGAACCCATCCTCCAAGAAACCATTTCATTCCAGGCAAAACAAGGTTTATCGCAAAAAATGCCAAAAATGCTATCTGTATTAATATGTGGAGGATTCCGCCAATGCGCTGCCATACGTTCTCATCTAGGTATTGTCTGGATCCTGCACTTGCTGCCGTTAGCAGCACGATGACAAGTACTAATGTGAACCCACCAACTTGAATCTCAAAAAGACGGCTCACTCGTCCGCCTCTTATCAAAGCGATTATGAAAGAGATTACAGCTACTTCAAAAAAGAGCATATTTTACTCCGTTATGCCACGTGATTTCAGCACTTTTATAAATGCTTCTACGACTCTTGGATCATAGCGAGTGCCACTTCCGCGTTTGATTTCTTCCAGTGCTGTTTCTGGCGGCTGAGGTGTATGGTAAGGGCGTTCCGACGTCAGCGCATCGTAATCAGTGGTCAAAGCAAGAATTCTTGCACCGAGAGGTATATCTTCACCGGCGATTCCATCCGGATATCCAGAACCATCCCAACACTCATGGTGGTGTAGGATTAGATCAGCCAGAAAAGCTAGAAATGGCACAGACCCAACCATCTCAGCGCCATAGATTGAGTGAGCTTTCAGTTTTTCCCATTCTTCAGGTGTTAGTTTTGTCTTTTTATTAAGCAGTGAAGCCGGCACACGAACCTTGCCTATGTCGCGCAGAAGAGCAGCGTATTCTATGCGCAAACACTCAGACCTGCTTACTCCCAGCTCTTTAGCGACTGCAACAGCATAGTCAGCGACTCGCTCGGCATGCCCTATAGTTCCAGAGTCACGCGTTTCCACAGCCGCAGCAAGTGAATAGAGTGCTTTTCTATATGCTCGCTCCATCTTACGCGGCTGGTAAAACGCCGAGTAGTAGTAGCTTCCCAGCGTTACTAGCGCAGATATGCTCATAGCAACAATGACTCCCGGAGTCCATACATCAATCGCCATCGCCAAGTCTAACCCCATCTCTATCTACCATCCTAAGAAACGCCTTCACAATTTCTGGTTCAAACTGAGTGCCAGCGCCTCTTCTAATCTCATCTAGAGCTTCATCTATGCTTAGAGGCTCTCTGTAAGTGCGGTTTTTTGTGGCGCCGCATGATGGACATACCTTAGGCCTATCGCCATTTTCCGGCACATAGCCGCAGGAATCACATACCCAACTCAAAGACATTTCTCGGTCATCAGTCATAGCGTCGAATGCGTCGGCTACTGCTATGATATACGCTTCGATAGGTATATCACCGTTTCGCTTTCCATCGTTGGGATAACCGGAGCCGTTTGCCCATCGGTGATGATATTTTATCCAGTCCACTGTTTTGTCTAGGAACTCCAAATGTTCGATTATCTCTGCACCTTTTATTGGATGTTCCTTTATGATATTCCATTCTTCGTCGGTAAGCTGGCCAACTTTGTCAAGGATTTCCTCTGAAACTCCTACTTTGCCTATGTCGTGTAACAGCCCAGCATAGGGCATCAACATAACAGAATCGGCAGGCAGTTTTAGTTCTCTTGCTAGTCGTTCGGACATCTCAGCAACTCGTTTTAGATGTCCTCTTGTATAAGGGTGATAATGCTGCATGTAAGTACCAAGTGTGGCTACTGTATCTCGAAATACTTTTTGGCGCTCTACATCTTTTTGATACGCAAGTCGCAAAGACAAGAACGGACCTAGTGCAACTAGCCCGCTCAATACTCCTACGTGAACATATAAATAGATGACCAGGAATGTAACCGGTGGTAGGAAGATATACTGAGTCCAGGTGAGCTGTACACTTTCAATAAGTAGAATCTTCCAGCTCAGCACGAAGTTATACCAATCTCGTCTACCCTGTGGGATTCCTTCATCCAGTAAATTTGCGGTTACAAATCGAAGTTCGTCGAACAAGAAGTAAGCCACAAGCCCGGCGAAGAATGGTAGAAATAGATGTATCGCCAACGTTTCCAAACTTGCCGAGCTGAAGAATTCACGAGTTCCCAATATGCCACCAGTGGCAGTGTAAGCCAAAGCGGCTGCGCCTACGTTCAAAACATCAAGTGCTGTGTTTGCGATTATTATCTCAAATGTCCATGCAAATGGATAATCTGCTCTTTCCTGCCAGTGTCCTGCTAATGCAGTAAGCATACGTCGGAATCGCACAACAAAAGCAGCGTCTGGCTTTTTGGCAAGCAGATTGGCGCACGTCCAGCCAGTGAGGTTTACAGCAGGTACTGGGATTGCAGCTGACAACATAGCTAAAAATGGGCCAAATAAAACCATAGATGCCCAGTGTATAGGAACTGTAATCGTCACGTATCCCATATTGCCACGTAAGTTCACAGGCATAAACTCTGATACTATGGCAAAAAGCGCGAATACAAGCGCGCCTTTCCATGCACCAGCAGAAGGGGGAACGGCGAAGTAAACTCCTATCACAGCCAAAATGGCGGCTATTATGGATGCTCTATAAAAGAGTTGATATTGTCTCTTGTTGCCACCCATTTGTAAGTATCAGTCGGCTGGACGAAAACCGATACTGCTCCATCCTTGGATTATGCCGTTTTCGGCAGGAATCTTAACATCCGGGGGGAATAATTTGAGCCAACAGCAGAGGCAGAGTAAATCGAGAATCACATGGTTCGCAAAGAACCTGCTTACCCTAGCCAACGTCCGTCAGACTATGGGGGCGGCCACTTCTTAAAGGTGGCACCGCAGGTCGCAGCCAGCGTGGCCAGAGCGATCAGCACCTTGATCAGGCGTACCATTTAGTTCAACCCCTTTCGAACTGGTGTCGCTCTATTTTCCGCTAGTTAGAGCGCATACACCGCTTCGCTCGGGTAGTTTAATCCGCTTCCTGCCAATTCGCTTGCTGCTGTTGGCTCAAGTCTGATTATATCACATTTTTAGCCGTCATGTGCAATGGACACTCTTCTGTTGACGGCATCCAAGGTAGCTTTCACCACCGCCTTCCATAAATCCTTCTTCACAACAGCAGAGCCAGATAGATAATCTTCCCCTCTATCTGTTACTACGCTGATAAGAACAACAACCACTGTTTTCCCGCCTAGTGTTAAGTTAGTGGACATATCTTCAATGCTGAACATCCCATCTACAGCACCGGCGTTCTCGACAGCACGCAGCGTAGCCATTGCGACAAATCTCATCTGTCCTGCGCTCGAATCTACTCCAGACGCTTGCCCAGTATAAACCAACCCATTTTTGCTTAGGTGCACGGTAGCCTCGGCACGATTGCCATCAAATGACAGCGATACATCAGCAAACTTCAGTCTAGAATGATCCTGTTTTTCGCTTCCCTGCACTTGCGCAACGCTTATTTTGCGATGGTCTATCTGTATGCCGAGCTGCGCCATCACAGCAGACTCGATATCTCTTACAACCTGTTTTGGGGTACGCGAAGATTCAGTAAGCACATGGATTTCTTCTATCTCGCCTTCAGAATCAGTTATAACCCTTGCACTTATCACATCGCGCAGGTTGCAGATGACCGATTCAATATCTCTCATCCTGTCATGTTTTGCAACTGCCAACTCGAAACTCTCCTTTCTCCTTCTTGAACTCTAGCAGAGTAGGGTGCTATCCTCGCAATCTGGCTCCGAGTTCTGAATTTAGTCTCGACTTGATGGATTCAACGATCTCCTTAACATCCTCGTCTTTGAGAGTTCGTTCTTCGGATCTGAAAGCAATTGCCAGCGTCAAACTTCTTTCATCGTGTCCTATCTGCTGACCTGTATAGACATCTACCAACCCGACATCTTCAACAATACTTCCGCCGGCTGACTTCACTACTCTTTCTACGCTTTCGTAAGGTACATCCTTTTGAAGCACAAATGCCAGATTTATATAAAGTGCTGGAAATCTGGGCACAGGGCGATACTCGACATCTTCAGGTGTGAGTTTGATCAACTCATCAATGTTAATCTCGAAAATCACTGGTCGCCCACGCATATCCAGTTTTGCAGTCACATCAGGCGCAACTTCACCAAGCCATCCAATTTCTTCCCCATATACTAAAATTGCTGCCGATCTGGTTTTATGAAGCATCGGATGAGTTGCTCTTATGAAAGAAATCTTTTTAAACCCCACTCTTTCCAGCGCAGATTCTACTATGCCGCGTCCCCAATAGTAATCAGCCATTAGTGCGCTGCGATCCAGATTCCACACTCCATCCCACTGGCTTCCTACCAAAATGCCAGCAGCAGACCTTGATTCTCTTATCGTTCCCGATCCATCTTTGAGATACACCTTACCGATCTCGAAGAGTCCCATATCTCTAATCCCAACAGCCTGGTTTCTCAGCACAGTCTGCATCAGATTAGGCGAGAGCATAGTTCTAAGCTTCGATGTGTCTTCGCTGAGTGGGTTTCTAATGGAAATCGCCTGTTCTTCCAAGCCGCTTATCTCAATGCTAGCTGGATCTGTAAGGCTGTGTGTCAGCACTTCCTGCAGTCCACATGACATCAAGGCTTGTCTCAGTTTTTCGCAGAATCGTCCTTCATTGCTATCCTTACCTTGCACGTGAACGCATGGGAGTGTTTCAGGTAAATGTTCATATCCATGAATTCGAGCGATTTCTTCTATAACGTCAATCTCACTGGTGATATCTGGTCTCCAGCTTGGCACTGTTACCTTGAGCGATTCGCCTTCTTCAACCGGTATCTTCAGCCGTTTCAGGCACTCAATCATCTCAGATGGTTCCAGCGTTAGTCCTAAAACTTTATTTGTTCGATTTGGTCTTACTTCTATAACAGACGGCTGCACCTTGCCTGGGAATACATCAATGATTCCCTGCACAATCTGCGCATCAGCTAACTCTTGCATTAGTTCAGCAGCCCGAACAGCCGCTTCATCTGTAATACCTATATCTACCGATCGCTCGAATCTGTAGCTTGCTTCAGTTGATATACCCAAGGCTTTTGATGTTCGCCTTATAGACACAGGGTTGAAGTTTGCCGATTCAAGGAGCACATTGGTGGTTTTTTCGTTAACTTCCGTATCTGCTCCGCCCATAACCCCAGCGATTGCAACCGCACGTTCTGCATCTGCAATCACCATCATTTCTTCTTCAAGTTCGCACTGTGTCCCGTCAATCAAAACAATTTTTTCGCCTTGTTTAGCTCTACGGACGATTATTTTACTGCCACTAAGCAGATCATAGTCAAAAGCATGTAGCGGCTGGCCATATTCGAGCATCACATAATTAGTAACGTCAACAATGTTATTTATAGGTCGCATCCCCGCACGCACGAGACGGTTCTTCATCCAATCTGGGGATTCCTTGATAGCAACATCGCGAATCAACATTGCGACGTATCGTCGGCATAGATCCGGGGCATCAATTCTGATCTCTACTTGTTCTGAGATCTGATTATTTTGATTGGGAATGGTTATATTTTTTACCGTAAACGGCCATTTGGTGCATGCTGAAGCTTCGCGTGCTACGCCGATTATAGACAGCCAATCGCCGCGGTTAGGCGTAACTTTTGTTACGAGTATTGGTGAGCTGCTGCCATCTGGCACGCCACCCATTTTAACCAACTCATCCGGCGTTACAGCAGTAATCTCTTCGACTTCAAGCCCAGCCATTGTGAGTCTCTCGGCGAGTTCTTCAATGCTTCCTGCTATATTCAGATATTCACCTAACCAGTCAACTGGAACACGCATATCAAATAATCCAACTTAACTAAAACTGTCTAAGAAATCTGAGATCATTCTCCATAAATAGTCTCAGATCATCTATCTTGTGTTTGATCATAGGCATTCGATCTATTCCCAATCCGAATGCGAACCCAGTGTACTTCTCTGGATCAATTCCGCAGCCTGCAAGAACGTTGGGATGTATCATTCCGGCGCCTCCCAGCTCCAGCCACCTGCCGCCGCCTATGCTGATAGCAATCTCAGCTCCCGGCTCAACAAATGGGAAGAAATCCGGCCTAAACCTTATCGCTATATCTTGTCCGAACATCTCTCTGCAGAACTGTGCCAGCGTCCCTTTCAGATCTGCAAAAGTGATGTGCTCTCCCACAGCAAAGCAGTCAACCTGATGGAAGGTATGTCCGTGTGTGGCATCTACAGCTTCATATCGATAACACTTGCCAAGAGTGCAGATTTTCATCGGTGGTTTGCGGTTTTCCATAACACGCTTTTGAATGGCTGTTGTCTGTGTTCGCATAAGCAGATTATCTGTTATATAAAACGACATCTGCTCGTCCATTGCCGGATGTTCTTCCGGATAGTTCAGTGCTTCAAAATTGTAATGGTATGACTCAATTTCAGGACCTTCTACTACTTCGTAACCAAGTCCAATGAATATGCGTTTTATTTCTGCAAAAGTTTCAGCTAGCACATGTGGGTGTCCTATGCGATAAAGCCGACCCGGCATAGTGACATCTATAGATTCGGCTTCTACTCTATTCGCAATTTCTCGTGTAATCAGAGTTTCTTTCTGCTGGGTTATGAGTGACTCAATAGTGCTTTTTGCCTGATTGAGTCTGCTGCCAAAAACCGGGCGATCTTCAGGCGCAAGAGAACCAATCGAACGAAGTAATCCTGTGAGCTTGCCTTTTCGCCCCAGATACTCTGTTTCAATTTCATCTAATTCCTTCGACGACCGAGCGTTCTTTATCCGCTCCGTCGCTTCAGCTTCTATGTTCGCTATTGCTTCAAATTCGGCCATTTTAACAGGCGAACCTTTCACTTTTTTGAGCCGTCGTCTGCTCTGCAGCGAAATCAGCCCCGAAAAGCACAACGTCCAAGAGCCTGTATCGCTCACGCTTGACCTGACCTGCACTGGCCTTGCATGGTTACGACCCGGGCTATTGGACGTTGGGCGATGGTTTTCTTTGCGGGATTTATACGATTTCTATCGTACTTCCCGTCTTCTATTTTCTACGATGCAATCTGCGATCTAGCCTGCTCAACTAGATGCGCAAAAGCTTGAGAATCGTTTACTGCTAGATCGGCAAGAATCTTACGATCCACCTCGATTCCAGCTTTGGTCAGTCCTTCGATGAAACGGCTGTAGGGCATCCCCTGTTCTCGGCATGCAGCACTGATTCTTGTAATCCACAGTCTGCGAAAGTCGCGCTTGCGAGCTCTTCTGTCTCTGTATGCATACTGCATAGAACGCATAACGGCTTCTTTTGCCGTTTTGAACAGGTTCTTTTTGCCACCCCAGTAGCCTTTAGCTCTTGCAATGATTTTGTTGTGACGTTTTCGCGTCATTGTGCCGCGTTTAACGCGTGGCATATCTCTTTACTCCTAACGTACTCCAGCAGAAACGCCGGGTATTAATCTTCTTACCTTCCGAGCCTCGCCTCCAACCACCTGTCCGCCCATCATAAGCCGACGGCGGCGAGATGAACGCTTTTTCATCATAAGATGATTTAGTCGTGTGCTGCAATAAAGCAGCTTGCCTTTTCCCGTAACTTTGAACCGCTTTGCTGCAGTTTTACTAGTCTTTATTTTCGGCACTTTGTATCCTCGCCTCTGTTTTCGAATGTGTTTCTTTTCCGCCCGCTGGCTTGGGACTTAAAACCATAGTCATAGTTCGTCCTTCCAGCGAAGCATCTTTTTCGATAATCGCAATATCTTGAGTAGCTTCCGCTATTCTATCCAGCGATTTCTTAGCAAACTCAGGATGGGTTATCTCTCTTGCTCTAAAGATCACTGTGACCTTTACCTTATCTCCATCCCGAAGAAATTTCATAATGTTCTTGAGCTTGAACTGGAAATCGTGCTCGTCAATACTAGGACGCATTCGAATGCCCTTCATTTCCGCAGCGCGCTGTTTTTTATGCGCTTCGCGCTCCCTCCGGCTTTGCTCGTACTTATATTTGCCGTAATCCATGATACGGCAGACCGGAGGTGTAGCATTTGGCGCTACTTCAATCAGGTCGAGCCCCTTCGCGGCTGCACGCTCGATAGCTTCACTGATAGGCACTACCCCAATCTGCGAGCCGTCCTCGTCTACCAGACGAACCTCTCGGGCACGAATCCGTTCGTTGACCCGGAATTCTCCTCTTATCTTCCTATCACCTCATTCCGGCTGTAAGCGTTTGAATGCTTCCCTGCCGGGAATTATCCCTCATAGTATATCGGAATTAATTTGAAATGTCAACTCCTGCTTAATAGCAGAAATAAACTCATCCATATTCTGTGCACCAAGGTCGCCTTTGTCCCTAGCTCTAACTGACACTTCCCCGTTTTCGACCTCTCGATCGCCAACTACCAGCATGTAGGGTATTTTCTGTATTTGCGCTTCTCTAATCTTGAATCCTGTCTTTTCGTTGCGCTTATCAATTTTTGCTCTTAGTCCTGCTTCAGTAAGTTTGGATATAACTGTCTCGCAGTACGATATATGGCGATCGGCTATAGGTATAAGCATAACCTGAACAGGCGAAAGCCAGAGCGGGAAAGCTCCTGCATAATGCTCAACCAACACAGCAAAAAATCTTTCCAGGGAACCTAGAAGTGCGCGGTGTATCATTATTGGCCTATGCCGCTCGCCATCTTCTCCAATGTATGTTATATCGAAGCGTTCTGGTTCATTAAAGTCTACCTGTATAGTACTGCACTGGTGTTCTCTGCCGATTGCATCTTTGATTTTCACGTCTATTTTTGGCCCATAAAATGCTCCGCCGCCCTCATCAACCTTGTAATCCAAACCCTTATCATCTAGTGCAGATTTGAGAGCCGCAGTCGCTTTTTCCCAACTTTCTACTTCGCCTACATGCTTCTCCGGCATAGTTGAGAGATAAACGCCGTACTCATTGAACCCAAAGCGGCTGAGCATTGAGATGACGAAGTTCAATACACGCTTGATTTCTTCGTCAAGTTGATCTTCACGACACAGAATATGTGCATCATCCTGGGTAAACCCGCGAACACGTATAAGTCCATGCAGAGTGCCAGATCGTTCAAACCTATATACAGTGCCAAGCTCTGCCCATCTTATAGGCATCTCTCGATAACTGCGCACCTTGCTTTTGTAGATAGCTAGATGAAATGGGCAGTTCATTGGTTTGATTCGATAAGCTGCGCCTTCAACTTCCATCGGACCATACATATTTTCTGCAAAGAAGTCCAAGTGCCCGCTTGTAGCCCAAAGTTCCTGCTTGGCTATATGCGGTGTCATAACGAGTTCATAGCCGCCTTTATAATGTTCGTCGCGCCAGAAATCTTCTATTATTTTGCGCACAAGTGCACCTTTCGGATGCCAAAGCACAAGCCCAGGTCCGACTTCATCTTCAATTGAGAACAGCTCAAGTTCACGGCCAATTTTTCGGTGATCCCTGCGTTCAGCTTCTTCCAATTTGTGAAGATAATCAGCCAGTTGTTCCGGAGTTTCCCAGGCAGTGCCATAAATGCGCTGAAGCATCTTGTTTCGTTCATCACCGCGCCAGTAGGCACCTGCTATCGAGAGCAGTTTAAAAGCGCCTATTTTGCCAGTGCTTTCAACGTGTGGCCCTCTGCATAGGTCTATAAACCCATCTTCTTCGTAAATGGTAACAGTTTCTTCTGGTATCTCTCTTATGAGTTCCAGCTTATAAGGCTCGTCGGCGAAAATCCTCTCAGCTTCAGCTTTATTGATGTCTCGGCGGAGAAACTTAGCGTCGGCAGATATTATCCGGCGCATTTCTTCTTCTATTTTTCCCAAATCTTCTGGGGTGAATGGGGTAGGATTGTCGAAATCATAGTAGAAGCCATCTTCAATTGAAGGTCCTATTGCGATTTTGACACCAGGAAACAGATTTCGAACGGCATGTGCCATCACGTGCGCTGTTGAATGTCGCATTATATCAAGATAGTTCGATTCAGCCATATTTCACTCTTTCGCTTAGGTTATCTTAATCCCCAAATCCGTCTGGGTGATTGCTATGCCATCTCCATGCAGTTTCGATTATTGTCTTAAGCTCTGGGAATTCAGGTTTCCATCCCAACTCACGTTTGATTTTATCAGAACCTGCAACCAATCTCGCAGGATCGCCCTCACGTCTTGGAGCAGGTATTGCTTTAATTTTTCGTCCTGTTACAGATTCTGCAGTGGATATCACTTCTAATACAGAATAGCCGTTGCCGTTTCCCATGTTATAGACGTTGCTCTGCGCGCCAGATTCCAGTGCTTCAAGTGCAAGCAAATGGGCCTGAGCAAGGTCTGTTACATGGACGTAGTCACGGATACACGTGCCATCAGGCGTTGGCCAATCAGTCCCAAATATAGAGACACTTTCACGCTTGCCAAGTGCAACATCAAGAACTATTGGTATCAGATGATGCTCTGGTTTGTGGTCTTCTCCTATAATGCCAGAAGGGTCTGCTCCGGATGCATTGAAATATCTAAGTGCTATCCATTTAAGTCCATAGGCATGGTCATATTCATTTAATATCTCTTCCAGCATCAGTTTTGAGCGTCCATATGGGTTGGTAGGGTTTTTGGGGTGTTCTTCTGGTATTGGCACAACTTGCGGTTCGCCAAATACAGCTGCAGTTGACGAAAATATCAGCTTTTTTACTCCAGCTTCCATCATTTGCTGGAGTAGAACAAGGCTTTTGGATACATTGTTTATATAGTATTTCTGTGGATTCTTAACCGACTCGCCTACATCAGCAAACGCAGCAAAATGCATCACTGCATCAATATCATATCTCACCAATATATCACGAAGCAGTGCTGCATCACCTATATCTCCTATTACCACTTCGCTTCCGCAGGCCGCTTTTTTATGTCCGAATGATAAGTCGTCCAAATTGACAACTTCTATGCCGCGGTCAACAAGTAATTTTACTGCGTGCGAGCCTACATAACCCAGTCCACCTGTAACCAAAACAGCCATCGGCAGGATGTATCCTCTCTGTAAAATAAAGCAGAACTGGTAGAGCGAGATATTTGCTCTACCAGCTTTTAGAAACTGCTAATGGTGGGCGGTATTGGATTTGAACCAATGCCCTCTTCGGTGTCAACGAAGCGATCTCCCCCTGATCTAACCGCCCACGCAGCTACATTATTTATTATAAAACGGAGTCTCGCCCATTGTAAAGTGTTCTTCTTGTCCATTTTGCCTCGTAAGAAAAATCATATCGCAGCAAGATTGACTTGTAGACACTTGTCTTGTATAATCTTGAAGGACTCTCAGTCGAGTTATTATAATGATCCGGCTAGAGCTGCCGCTGTTTCCGGTGAGTATGCGTCCGGGACGCGGCATTTTGTTTGTTAGCTCGTCAAGTTATAGCAAGAAGAAAGGAGAACTGAGTCTTATGAGTCGCAAGAAAGACAGAGCATGGTTGGTTCCATTCGTTCACCGATCTACAGGATTGGTTATTTTAGCCTCTATTTTTATGATTTTTGCTCCTTCTGCAGTGTTTGCCTCAGAAGCTATAGAACTTCCAACCTTTGACAAGCTTGATCTGATGTGGCCTGCAATATGGGCGGTGTTTATCTGTGCAGTTATTGGGCTGCTCTTTGGAGCCAAATGGTTCTTGGCGATTATGAAAGAGCCGGCTGGTTCCAAGGGAATGATTAGCGTGTCTTTAGCTGTACAGGAAGGTGCCTGGGCGTATCTGAAGCGCCAGATCAAGACGATGGTCTGGTTTGTTATTATCATTGCAATTGGGCTTATCTTCTTGTACAAGGGCCTTCCTGAGTTTCAGATGAAAGGCGCGTTTGGTATACCTGTTTATGTGGGAGTGGCGATAGCATTTGTACTTGGTGTTGCCGCATCTTACACAGCAGGTCTTGTTGGAATGATGATGGCTGTTCGTGCCAACGTGCGAGCAGCTAATGCTGCTCTTACCAGTTTCAAAAGAGCTTTATATGTTGCCTTCCGTGCAGGCGGAGTCTCAGGCATGGCTACTGTTGGATTAGGACTGCTTGGCGCTTGCATAGTCTTTTTCATGTTCAAAGAGCAGTCAATGAAGGTTTTGGTTGGGTTTGGATTTGGTGGTTGTCTTGCTGCTTTGTTTATGAGAATCGGAGGCGGTATATACACCAAAGCGGCCGACGTTGGTGCTGATCTGGTAGGCAAGATTGAGCAGGGGATACCCGAGGACGACCCGCGCAACGCTGCTACTATTGCAGACAACGTCGGTGACAACGTTGGCGATTGTGCTGGTATGGCGGCGGATGTTTTTGAAAGCTATGAAGTTACTTTGGTTGCTGCAATTATTCTGGGTGCCGCATCATATCCGTTCCTCAAAACTATTATGGGGGCAAGTGCTGTTGTTGGAGTTCTGGCACTTGTAGTCTATCCGCTTATTATTCGTGCTGTGGGTGTGTTAGCATCAGTTATTGGCATCTATGCAGTTCGGGGTAGAGATGATTTGAATATGAACCCGATGCACCCAATCAACGTCGGTTTCTTTGTTTCCGCGCTGCTCGCAACGGTGGGATTTTTTGGGGTTTCGTGGTTTGTGTTCAACAGAGTGCCGATAGAGGGGTTTGAGTGGTGGCGATTTGCAGCCGCTAATCTTGCTGGAATTATCCTTGCTCTTGTGATAGATAAACTCACTGAGCATTTTACTGCTATAGATAAGAAGCCGGTTACTGAGTGCGCCAAAGCCGCTGAGACTGGACCTGCCACAATAATTCTCTCTGGTTTTGCATCTGGTCTTGAATCTAGTGTCTGGGGTATAGTGGCGATTTGTTTAGCGATACTTGCTTCCATGTTGTTGTTCAAAGGCAACGTGGAGTTAGCAGCTTATGGCATCGCGCTTTCTGGACTTGGGCTTCTCTCGACAACAGGCTTTATGCTTGCTATGGATACCTATGGACCAATATCGGACAATGCCAACGGTATATTTGAGATGTCAGGCGCGCTGAAGGATGCTGGTGAGAACTCTGATGCTCACAAGATAGTTGCAAAGCTTGATGCTGTTGGCAACACTACCAAAGCTCTTACAAAGGGTTTGGCTATAGCAACTGCTGTTATTGCTGCTACTGCACTGTTCCGCTCGTTTATGGCGGATGCCAAACTGCTTGATATAGGAATACGCATAGATTGGACGATGGTGTTCATTGGGTTATTAATTGGCGGGGCTGTGCCGTTCATGTTCTGCTCATTTGCAATTAATGCTGTAAGCCGTGCGGCGATACAGTTGGTGGAAGAGGTTCGCCGGCAGTTCCGCGAAATCGTTGGTATAATGGATTATGATCCTCGCTCTGGGTCTGATAAGGGCAAGCCTGATTATCAGCGTTGTGTTGCTATATCTACTGCTGCAGCACAAAAAGAGCTTATGAGTCCTGCGGTATTAGCAGTTGCAACACCCGTGTTGGTTGCATTTGGATTGGGTTATAAAGACCCTTTGGAAGGTGCTGCAGCGCTTGGTGGATTTCTCGCTGGTGCTATTTTGACTGGTCAGTTGATGGCTGTTCTTCTTTCGAACGCAGGTGGTCTTTGGGACAACGCTAAGAAGAAAATTGAAGATGGTATGTTTGGCGGAAAAGGAACTCCTGAACATAAAGCCGCTGTAGTAGGCGATACAGTAGGAGATCCATTCAAAGACACTGCCGGTCCGGCGCTCAACCCGATGATTAAAGTTATGAATCTGGTTGCGATACTAGTGGCACCAATAGCTATAACGCCTATTTCAGTTCCGGTTCGCACTGCTGTAGTAGTTGTCGCTGCTTTGGCACTTACCGGCGCAGTGCTCTGGAGCAAGCGAAGTGGTGTTGAGACATCGGACGAATCATAACGTAACGTTAGAAATCTGTGTATAGGTCGGGTTAATTAGTCAGCCCGGCCTATACTTACTTATTCTCAGCCATCTTGCTTGTTCTTATGGGAGGTTGGGATGGCAAAAGTATTTACTGGTAGCTATTGGACTTCACTTCTGGAAGCAGAAGGTGATAGGGCGCTTCACGCTCTTGTTCAGGTTGTCTTCATAATAATCCTCTACTTGGTTGCTCGTTTTGTGCTTAACAGGGCTATCGCTCATGGGATGGACTATATAGCATCCAAAGAGCGTGCTGCTGGCAAAGAAACTTCTGTTGCAAGAATAATCACCCTTGGTAATCTTCTAAAAAGCGTTTCTGGCTACGTTCTGTTTTTTGTAGTTGTTTTTACTGTACTAATGGCTTTTGGCATAAATCTGGTCCCAGTGCTTACTGCAGCAGGTGTGGCTGGATTTGCTGTTGGGTTTGGAGCACAGAAGTTGGTTCGCGATGTGATTTCTGGGTTCTTTATTTTGCTTGAAGATCAGTATGCGGTTGGAGATTACGTTACCATAGGTGCGGCGACGGGGGTTGTTGAGGAAATAGGAATGAGGACTACCAGACTGCGCGATGATGACGGCAGGCTGATAATACTGGGTAATGGCGATATCTCTGTTGTGGCTAATCATTCGCGTGGTGGTGTGATTCTCAACGTAGACGTCTCTATAGCATCTGACAGTGATTTGGATAAAGCGGAAGAAGTTCTTAATAGGGTGGGGAAGGATGCGGCTAAGGAACTGGGCGGAGTAGTTGCTCCATTTAAATGTGAAGGAATCATTTCAATGGATAGTGCGAAAGTTACGCTCAGATTGTCTGGCCGTATAAAACCCGAAGCCGAACGCGAGATTAATTTTGAAGTGCGCCGCCGAGCATGGCAGGCTCTTATGGCTGAAGGTATTCGTATAGCATAATCTTCTTAGCGTTTGTGACTATAGATAGCTGTGCCGTTCTCTATATTTACTACGGACAGATCATCATCTGTTATCAATCCCACGCTACCGACAGGGTTTCCATCTATTTCGTATTTGGGAAAAGATGGGCTTCCTGGATTTATCAATACTATATCGTCTATTTGTTCAATTATGGGTATATGTGTATGGCCTGTGACTAGAATACTTGCTTTGTATGAACGAGCAGTTTCAGCCATTCGACTGCGTTCCATAAGGTGTCCATGTGTCACAAAAATTCTAGTATTATCATACTGCACAAATGCATATGGAGACTGCACAGGCCATACGAGCAGCTCTTCATAGACTTCAGGGTCACAATTGCCGCGTGCAAAGACTATTGGAATGCGTGAGCCATTAAGCGCCTCAACCATCGCAGGAATATTGTATCCATCCTGGCAGCTTAGCCTCGGCGGATGGTACAATATATCTCCTGCGTGTATTATCAAGTCTGCACCTTCAAAAATCGGCTCGATACGCCGCCACACGTCAATATTTCCATGTGTATCGCTTACTACGACTATCTTCATCTAAGAGTATCCGGCATCTCAGCAGTTCGCACTGCGATTTTTACTGTTTTCTTTGTCCTTGCCTGCCATATCTCCATATCTACGATGTCGCCTACATTAAGCGATGTAATCGTGTTGGATATAGTCGAGGCTGATTTTACAGATTTGCCGTTTACTTTGGTTATCACATCGAGCGGCATCAATCCTGAGCGATCGGCAGGACTGCCACTTATCACTTCTAGTATCAACGCACCAGTAACAGGCGGCACTGCTTCGCCTTGTGAGCGAAGCTGTGCCTTGACTCTGTCGTCAAGCATAGTATATTTGATGCCTATCCATGGTCGAACAACTTTACCGCTTTTAACTATCTGATCGGCTACCCATTTTGCTGTATTGCTGGGTATTGCGAAGCCAATTCCTATGTTGCCACCGCCTGGATTGGTGGATGCTATAGCAGTGTTTATGCCTACTACATTGCCGTTTATATCTGCCAGCGCGCCGCCGCTGTTTCCTCTGTTAATTGCGGCATCTGTTTGTATCACGTTTTCAAGCACATGCCCTTCAATATTCAACGGTCCTCGTTCTTTGGCGCTTACTACGCCAACTGTTACTGTAGGTCCGAGTGCCAAAGGGTTGCCTACTGCTATTACCCAATCACCAACGCTTAGTTCATTGGGATTTTCCAAGAATACCGCAGATGGCAGTCTATTGGCAGGGATTTTTATAACTGCTAGGTCTGTTTTGGGATCTCTACCGACTACTTTAGCAGGAAACTGTCTGCCATCTGAAAGTGTAACAGAAATAGTCGTAGCACCTGATATTACATGATTATTTGTAAGAATATAGCCGTCAGGTCTTATTATGACGCCAGAACCATGACCTTCTGGTATGATTTCTTGGCTTGGACCCAACTCAAACGGCGCAAGCCAACTGGGCAGTCCGGCTATTGGCTGTCCTTTAGTGTTTATGCTAACCACGAATTTTTCTACTTTAGCAGCGGCTGTTGCAAACGGATTTGACCCGGGGTTGGTTAGTGGAGAGCCTTTTCCGACACTTTTAGTTGTAGATATTGTTTCGCCGCCAGTTGTCGCAGGTGTTCCAGTCCACTTAACTATTATCGCACATGCAAGGAACCCAAGCACAAAGATCGCAACATATCCAGCTGCTTTTTTCAAACTGGTGCTCATAGAAAGCCCTCCTATAATATTAATATTGACTACTTAAGTGTACTAAGCAAAGAAGCCATCTCTATAGCTGCTGCAGCCGCAGCTGACCCTTTATTGCCAGACTTGGTGCCAGCGCGTTCTATGGCTTGTTCGATATTGTCGGCAGTTATAACTCCAAAAATTGTTGGCACTCCTGTATCCAGTCCAACTTGTGCAATGCCTTTGGATACTTCGGCTGCTATGTAGTCAAAGTGCGGTGTAGCTCCTCTGATTAGTGCGCCTATGCAGATTACTGCATCATATTTACCAGATGAAGCCATCTTTTTTGCTATTACTGGTATCTCGAATGTACCAGGCACCCAAGCGATGTCTATTTTCCCGTCGTCTGCGCCATGTCGAGTTAGAGTGTCAATCGCTCCATCAAGCAGTTTGGTCGTGATGAATTCATTGAATCTGCTCACGACTATTCCAAATTTCATCCCTTGTGCGATTAGTTTGCCTTGATATACCTTTGGCATTTCTAGCCTCCTTTACGACTAAGAGCGAGCCGAAGTTTTATGCTCGCACCTACAATTTATGCCCCATTTTATCTCGTTTTGTTTCAAGATACCGTTTGTTGGCAGGTGTTGGCTCTGTTATGAGTGGAACCCTTTCAACTATTTCAAGATCATACCCTCGTAGTGCAGCATACTTGGCTGGATTATTGGTCATAAGCCTGATTTTTTTCAATCCTAAGTCAACAAGTATTTGAGCACCTATACTATAATCTCTCATATCCGGTGGAAAACCGAGCATTTCATTTGCTTCCACTGTATCTGCGCCATGATCCTGCAGCGAATAAGCCTTTAGTTTGTTAACCAGTCCTATCCCGCGTCCTTCATGATGATAGATATAGAGTAGCACTCCTTTGCCAGCTTCGGCAATCTTTCGCAGCGCAAGGTCGAGCTGTTGTCTGCAGTCGCATCGAAGCGAATGAAGAACATCTCCTGTCAAACAGCCACTGTGAATCCTTACCAGTGTAGGTTCGCCGTCTGAAACATCGCCCATTACCAATGCTATATACGGATTTGCCTCTACTTTTGTCTCATACCCATAGGCTGTAAACACGCCGTATTCAGTAGGTAAAACTGCAGACGCAACACGCTCGACCAGTTTCTCAGTAAGTCGTCTGTGTTTTATAAGATCAGCTATTGTAACCATTTTTATGCCAAATCGCTGAGCTATGTCCGCCAGCTCTGGCACTCTCGCCATTGTGCCATCTTCGCTCATTATCTCACATAAAACTCCGGCTTCTCTAAGTCCTGCAAGCCGCATAAGGTCAACTACTGCTTCGGTATGTCCTGCTCTAACCAGCACGCCACCTGTTTCAGCTATCAATGGGAACACATGCCCTGGCCTGCGAAAATCGTTCGGTTTTGATTCGGGATCGGCGAGTGCTTTTATTGTCACTGCTCTATCTTGCGCAGAAATACCGGTTGTCGTGCCTTTGGCAGCATCAACGCTTACGGT